>ENA-ORXI01003394-ORXI01003394.1-sediment-metagenome-genome-assembly--contig:-NODE-3394-length-10737-cov-5.061632_pt1 | contig 10737 bp, 11 predicted proteins | sample MGYA00237861_ERZ511468 | MGnify/ENA primary metagenome ERZ511468 (study PRJEB26299, sample SAMN06266213) | sediment metagenome | isolation source: Hudson Canyon methane seep mesocosm | place...
TAATTTGAAACGTTATGTAAGTTTATTCAGATTCAAAAGATTTTAAGGGAAACATGAGTATATTATAATATGAAGCAGAAAACTGCGTCTCGTAAGATTAAGATCCTTGTTGCAAAACTGGGCTTAGATGGTCATGACAGAGGTGCGCTAGTACTATGCCGTGGGTTCAGGGATGCTGGAATGGAAGTAATTTACTCTGGCTTGTTTGCCACACCGGACAGAGTAGCACAAATTGCTGAGGATGAAGATGTGGATGCAGTTGCGCTTAGTCTCTTGAACGGAGCACATGGAACATTGTTTCCCAGAGTTGTTAAGGAATTAAAGAAGAAGGGAATTAATGATGTACTTGTTGTAGGTGGAGGAACAATTCCAGAGGAAGATAAAAAAATACTTGAGAAATCTGGTGTTAGCGGAAACTTTGGACCGGGAACATCACTTAATGACATAACTAATCATATTAGAAATGGCGTATCAAAATTAAGAAAATTATAATCATTCAGTAGAATCAGGCCACATCATTTTTCGCATCTGTTTTCCAACCTGCTCTATTTGATGTGAATCTAATTGTTTCATGTATTTGTCAAACGCATTTTTGCCACTTTTTTCATACTCACTTAACCATTCTTTGTTAAATGTCCCATCCTGTATTTCCTGCAGAACTTTTTTCATTTCTTCCTTGGTCTGCTTATTCATAACCATTGGACCACGAGTAAGACCACCATATCTTGCAGTTTCGCTTACACGTCTCCACATTCCATTGATTCCATATTTCTGAATCATGTCAACAATTAGTTTCAATTCGTGCAGAACTTCAAAGTATGCAATTTCTGGTTGATACCCAGCTTCAACCAGTGTTTCAAATGCGTTAACAACCATAGAAGCAGAACCACCACAAAGATCAGCCTGTTCACCAAACCAGTCAGTCTCAACTTCTTCCTTGAATGTAGTTTTGATCAAACCAGCACGTGCACTTCCAATTCCCTTGGCAATTCCAAGTGTTCTATCCCAAGCAGTTCCAGTCTTATCTTGTTCGACAGCAACAATTGATGGGGTTCCAAAATTATCAAGATATGTTTCTCTTACCTTAGAGCCAGGACCCTTAGGTGCAACCATAATAATATCAACATTATCTGGTGCCTTTATCCATCCCCAGTAAATTGCTGCTGCATGTGAAAATGCTAATGCATTTCCGTCGGAAAGATTTGGTTCTATCTCATCCTTGTAGACCTTAGATTGAACCATATCAGGAATTAGAATATGTATAATGTCAGCCTTTTTGCAAGCTTCTGCTACAGACATCACTTCATGTCCGTCGTCCTTTGCCTTGTTCCAGCTAGAACCACCCTCTTTAAGTCCAACGATTACTTTGAGACCAGAATCTTTGAGATTATTTGCTTGTGCATCTCCCTGGATACCATATCCGATGATTGCGATTGTTTGATCTTTAATTAGGTCTAGACTAATATCAGAATCTTTCCAGGTCTTTGCCATTGAAAAAATTTTAGATTCTACCCATATATCTATATCTTGTATTCCTTATTGCATTTAACACACCTGACTTTCACGCCCTCAGAATCAAGGCGCTCAAACTTCTTTGAGCCACAATTTGTACAAATTGGGCATGCCCGTGCTGGCTTCACAAATAATAGTTTTGTAAACTACATTTGAAGTTAATTGATTTTCCCACTGCCTATTATTCGTACTGTAGTGGATTCCGGTTTTATGACAATACAAATATCATTTTTCTTATAGATAATTGGTTTTTCCAACGTTAACTTGAATGGTGATATGGATGAAATCTTTGCTGCCTTTATTTGAAGTCCAACGTTAAGAAGACACATCTGATTCTCCGAAATTTCTCCTTTGTAAAATGGTGACTGATTGAAATTAATCACAAGTTCAGTTTTTACTTCTAAGGAATCGTCAATTGTAAGAATGTCACCTCTTTGAATTTCATCCGGCTTGATTCCCTTTAGTGAAAGACCAACCCTTGCTGAACAAATTGCCTGTTTTACGTCATCGTCATGCATTTGAATGGACTTTATCATAATCTCAGATCCTGACGGTAAATGCCTTAGCTTATCATACTGATTTACTATGCCTTGTAATACTTTGCCTAACACGACAGTCCCAACACCTTTCACGTCAAAACAATGATCTATTACAATTTGTACAGCACCATCGCTTGAAATTGATGGAAATTTTGTTAATTCCTGTTTAATGTTAGGTGAATCGACCTTCTTGTAATTGGCCAAAACTGTTCCTTTGATCATGGAATTAAGCCGGTTTTCGTCTACTTCGTATGAATGACTAATTATACCATCTTTTTTTCCTAGCATATCCAATGCAATAATTTGTTCTCCAACATACTTGTCAAGCGATGCAATATAGAAAATTACATACTCTGCAATGTTTATTGCTTGTAACAGAGGTTGAATCTTTTCTGGGAATCCATTTGGAATAACCCATGTTCTAATAACATCAGACTCCTTTTTATCATAAAGTGTAAGATCTGTAGCTGTACCTTTTTTGCCAAAATCATTTGCAATTGTCTGTTCTCCAAGAACAACAAAATTGATCGAGTTCATAATAATGCACGTATTTGCTTCACAGATTGTATTTTTGATAAACTCCATTTGTAAGTTTAGTTTCCGTACTAATTGATTAGCCGATCATGATTATTTTTTTATAGTCGTAATTTATCCACCTAATTAATGGGAATTAATAGAAAGGGAGCTGCAATAGCCGTTGCTATAATAGCCTTCATAATCTGTATTGGTCTAGCCGGTTGATATCATAATTGTAATTATTTGTTAGCCAAGGCCAAAATTGCTTGACTGATTTTATGGAAATGACCTAAGGACCGCAGCATAACTTGCAAAGCGATGATTTTTCGGTTTTACCATTGTTTGAGTGTATTTTGATATTGTCTTTCCATGTGCACCCATGTAGCCAATTGGAGTATCTACCCAATTCCAATCATCTACTAAACTGAGTACATCATCGTATGGGCTGTAATAGTTTCTAATTTTTGTTGTAACAATTTTTTGTGTGGCAGAACCATTTCTTGGACTTAGCGCGTTGCTAGGAATCGAACCTCCAAAAAAATAAACTGCCTCCAAGATTCCGCTATTTTTGGCGTTTCTTGCAAGATTTTTTATCGTACTCTGAATTACATGTGCGCCAAGTGAATGTCCCATTAGACGAATCTTTGTACCTGGACTTTTACGCTTAAAGTCAGTAACAAATCGTGCCAAGTTTCTTCCGTTCTTGTTTGCTATGGTTACACCAGTATACAATGCATGAAGTGCAGACGTGACATATTGTGCACCTGTTGTGTTTGAATCATAACTATATCCTATTACAGGACGTTTGTAACCAAGATGCGCTAATCTTCTTTTTGCAATTACAAATTTTGTCAGTGCACCAGAGGCATTGTTTCTTAGCCCATGAATCATTATAGTAATCTCCTTTGAGCCGATTAATGCATCAAAATCTCTCTTTGGGTACAAGCTATATGATTCATGTTTTATCGTTCGACCTGAATAAAGATCATAAAATCCTCTGGTAGATATTCGAGGAAAAATCTTTTTCAATTTAGCTTGTGCCCCTAAGCTTTGACTTCTGTTCTTCTATAACTGATTCTTCCACTTTTTCAAACAATGGAGAAACTTGTCCTAGCTTGTGACCCTGTTTTAGCGTAATACTTGAAATCTCATCAAACATTTCTGTTGAAACGTTACCATCCAATCCAAGCTGCACCCAAATTTTTTGTGATGATTCTGGCAAGAATGGATAAATCGCTATCGCTAAACTTCTTACTGCATTAACTGTCAAAAAAACGCAGGAATTTGTGCCGGCACCATTCTTCCAGGGTTCCTTATGTTGAAAGTACTGGTTAAAGTGAGCTGAAAACTGTAAAATCTTTTTTAGTGCTCTATCAAGATGATTTTCTTCCATTAGCACGCTCAGTTGTGATGCAAGTTCATGGATCATCTTTTCTGATTCTTTATCCATATCATCAAACTTCTCTGGATCTGGAACAATACTATTGAAAGATTTTACAGTAAAACCAAGCGCACGGTTAACCAAGTTTCCAAGATTTCCTATCAACTCAGAATTAATTTTTGTCGCAAACTCATCCCAGTTAAAATTAAGATCGTCCTGTGAATATGGATTTATTGAAACAAGATAAAATCTTAGATAGTCTGAGGGAAAAATTTTCAAAAAGTCCTTAAGACCAATATACCAGTTTCTGCTCTTTGAAATTTTCTTTGACTCCAACGTAAGATGTCCTCTTGTTGGAATGTAATCAGGAAGTTTGTACTCTTCATCAATTCCTAAACGCATTGCAGGCAAAAACAGAAAGTGATGATAAACAATATCTTTTCCAATAAAGTGGTAGATATCCGCCTCATTCCAAAATTTTTTCCCATCTTTACCATTATCATTCAGAAATTTTATTGTGGATGAAATGTATGCTAGATGGTTGTCAAACCAACCATAGAACACCTTTTCTTTTTCTCCATCAACTGGAACAGGAATGCCCCAAGATATATCGCGGGTGATATCCCAATCAATTAGCCCTTCTTTAATCCAGTTTTGGACATACTTTTTCACATCTTTTTGGAGATTTTGATTACTTTCAAGATATTTAGTGAGTTTGTCTGAAAAGTTTTTCAGCTTGAAAAAATAATGTTTTGTTTTTTCTTTAACTGGTATCTGTCCACAAATTGAACAGTGCGGATTTTCAATCTCTTCTGGCACACGACCACATTTTTCGCATAAATCTGAATATTGATCATTCGCCTTGCAGTATGGACATGTTCCAATTACATATCTATCTGGTAAAAATTTCTTGTCCGTATTACAATAAAGTTGTATGATTTCATTTTCATAAATATGACCAGCTTGTTCAAGTTTTTTAAAAACATCTTGCACAAATTGTTTATTTTCTTGAGAACTAGTTTTGTAAAAGAAATCAAATTTTATGTTAAGCGCAGTGAAATCTTCAAAATCACGTTTGTTCCAGTATTCAACATACTCTTCAGGTGTTTTTCCCTCTTTTTCAGATTGTATCAATATAGGGGTTCCAAAATCATCAGAAGCACATATGTAATATGCTTCAACTCCTTTTTGCCTTAGAAATCTAGTTGTCACATCAGCTGGGAGGTATGTAGATGCAACATGTCCAAGATGGATTTCTCCATTTGCATATGGGAGAGCACTTGTAATTATTGCCTTAGGGTTCATCTGTTATAGATTTTGTAAAGTTTAGTTAAGAAGTTTGTTCTTATCAAAATAATTAATACTAGTATGTAGATTCTGCCATACCTCGAAATGCTGGCATGCGTTTTTTCTTTCCACAATCCACACATTTGTATAGAAATTTTGTTTTTTTTCCTACCATGACTTTGTTAGGATCAAGGATTTCATGTTTAGTGTTATTCATACAGTTTTCACACCATCTTTTTTCTGATTCCATATTTTGCTTTGAACTATATGAATAAAAGTAGAGTAGTAAGTTTACCAGCTTCCCATGTATTTGAGCTGTTCTTTTGTTAATTTGTCAATCTTAACATTCATAGCTTTTAATGCATCAATTGCCACTTGCTTATCTATCTCCTTTGGAACAGCAATAACCTTCTTTGGTAACTTTTTGTGGTTTTTCAGGATGTAAAGAATCGAAAGCAGTTGGTTTGAGAATGATTGTGCCATAACTTCTGGAGGATGACCTTCTGCAGCTGTCAAATTTGCAATCCTACCCTCGCCAATAAGATAAACTTTTTTCCCATTTTTTAATACACATTCATCAAGATATGGTCGAACCCGTCTAACGGATTTTGATTGCTTAAGAAGGAAATTAGAATCTACTTCAACGTCAAAGTGACCAACATTTCCAAGTACGGCACCATCTTTCATTGTTAGAATGTGTTCCTTTCTGATTATACTGGTCATTCCAGTAGTTGTTATGAAGATCTCACCAATTTTTGCAGCTTGTGACATTGGCATTACATCAAAACCATCCATATGTGCCTCTAGTGCACGTATAGGATCTACCTCAGTTACGATAACTTTAGCATTCATTCCACGGAAGTTTGCAGCAACACCCTTTCCAACCCAACCATAACCAGCGACTACAATTCGTTTAGATGCAAGTAGTAAGTTCATAGCTCGTAGGTATCCATCTATTGTACTTTGTCCAGTACCATATTTGTTATCAAACATATGTTTAGTATATGCGTCATTAACCGAGATAACAGGATAACGAAGTTTGCCTTGTTTTTCTACAGCTCTGATTCGGTTTACACCTGCAGTTGTTTCTTCAGTTGCACCAAAAATTTTCAACGCTCTATATTTTTTATCAAAATGTGCTTTTACATTCATGTCAGAACCATCATCCGTTAAAATTTGTGGTTTATGGTTTAGAACCTGTTGTATACACCAATCATATTCTTTAGCATTTTGTCCAGCCCAACAATATGTATGAATTCCTTGCGAAGCAAGAAACGCAGCTATATCATCTTGAGTAGTAAGCGGGTTTCCTCCACAGCATGCAACATTGGCTCCTAACTCTTTTGCACCAATAAGTAAAACAGATGTCTCCTTTGTTATATGCAAACAAAATCCTAACGTAATTCCTTTAAGCGGTTTTGATTTTTTTAAACGAACTATAGTATTGTCTAAAATCTGCATGTGAGATCTTGCCCACTCGTAAGATAACTTACCCTGCTTTGCTAATTTTGGATTTTTTACTTTACTCAACATAAACTTGGATTTTAAGCGAATATAAAATCCTATCATGCTTTGCAAAACTTTTTAGAGTGAGAAAAATAGCAGTGTAAGTAATTGGCTTGGAAAAAAATAGCAGAAAAAAATACAATATCATATAACAGTGGTAGTGAATTTGATATCGATGGAAAAAAAATTGCTATTTTTAATCAAAATGGTTATCATGCGTTGGATGCAATATGTGTACATCAAGATAATCCAATTACAGCAGGTAAACTTGATGGTGACATTGTGGAATGCCCATCACATTTTTGGCATTACAATATTAAGACAGGTGAACTTCAGGACTATCTAAAAGGTGTAAAACTTCAAACATATCCAGTTGAAGAAAGGGCAGATGGAATATACATCGATTTACAGCAATAATCAACTTCTAAAAAAATCACTTACTGAAAATGTTATCTTAGACAAATTTTCATAGATTATATCAAGTGCCTGATAAAATTTGGCTTGCACTGCTGGATCGTTTTTCATATTTTCAATATCACTGGCTGCCGCGCTAGCATACGGAGAAACATATTCTTCAAAATTGTCAGATAACAGTAAGAAAGCTCCGCCGCCTAGTACTATGGCTGTTATAATCAGTTTACCAATCATGAATTATCATTTTTAAAAATCAATAAAAAATCAGGAATGTAATATTATTGATTAATTGAAAAAAATAGTTACTATTATTGATTAGATAACAATTTTTATGCCTAGAATCCAAATATGGTACAATGGATTATCTAGAAAGGCTTGACAACCTACTGGGTGAGACGGACGGTACTCGAATACAGCTAACAATTGAGGCATTTCTAAAAAATACAGTTTCAGAGAAGAAAGCTGATGGTGTTGTTTTTGGTCTTAGCGGTGGAATAGATTCAGTAACAGTTGCATACTTGGCTGCAAAAACATTTGGAAAAAAAGCACTAGCATTAGTCATGCCTGATTCTACAGTGTCGCCATCGAGTGAAACCGGTGATGCGTTAAAAGTTATTGGTGAGCTTGGTCTTGATTACAAACTTATCGATATTGATGTAATTCATAAAATATATTCTAACCATTTAGAACCAGATGAACGTGCGTTAGGAAATCTAAGAGCTAGAATAAGATCAAACATCATTTATTATTATGCTAATCTTAAAAATTACTTAGTTTTAGGTACAAGTGATAAAAGTGAATATCTTATTGGGTATTTCACCAAATTTGGTGATGGGAGTGCAGACATACTACCAATTGCTGAACTTTACAAGACACAAGTAAGAAAGTTTGCAGAATTCCTTGGCGTACCGAATAATATAGTCACTAAAAGAAGCAGTCCAAATCTCTGGAAGGGACATGATGCAGAAGAAGAGATTGGCATTTCATATGAAGAGATTGACATTATATTGCATTGTATGGTGGACAAAAACTGGACATTGGATGAATTTCTGGGTGATGTGACGGGCATTCCCAAAAAAGATGTGGAAAAGATTTACCAGATGTACCAAAATACCCAACACAAAAGAATTTTGCCTGAGAGAGTGTAGAAAATTAATGCAGATATTTGATACACTCAGAAATACGAAAACAGAGTTAGAATTTTCAGATAAAGTTAGGATCTACTTATGTGGCGTAACAGTTTACGACGATGCTCACATAGGACATGCAAGAACAATCATTGTTTTTGATGTATTACGTAGATTTCTAGAATCACAAAAAATTCCTGTAGAATTTGTTCAAAACTTTACGGATGTGGATGATAAGATAATAGAACGAGCACATCAAGAAAAAACACCACCACTGGAACTTGCCGCTAAATATACCAAAAATTATTTTGATGATTTTGATAGTCTAAATGTCAAAAGGGCTACCAAATATCCAAAGGCGACTGAGCATATTGAAGATATGCAAAATTTGATTTCTAATCTTGTTGATAAAAAATATGCGTATGTAACAAAAAATGGAGTTTATTTTTCTGTTTCAAAATTTACTGAATATGGAAAACTATCCAAGAAAAAAACTGATGATTTAGTCTCTGGTGCTCGAGTAGAAATTGATGAGGAAAAAAATAATCCGATTGATTTTGCACTATGGAAGTTTTCAGAGTCTGAACCATCATGGGATAGTCCATGGGGTAAAGGTAGACCTGGATGGCATATTGAATGCTCTGCAATGAGCTTGAAGTATCTTGGTGAAAACTTTGAGATTCACGGTGGAGGCAGGGATCTTATTTTTCCACATCATGAAAATGAGATTGCACAATCAGAATCCTTCAAGCAAAATCAATTTGCAAAGATCTGGATGCATGTTGGTATGATAACTATAAACGGTGAAAAAATGTCCAAGTCACTTGGAAACGTGAAATCTGTGAGCCATGTTTTAGAAAATTGGGGACCAAACATCATTAGACTGTTTTGTCTTTCTGGCAGTTACTCAAAACCAATTGATTATTCTGAGATCTTGCTAAAAGAAAACATAACAAAGCTTAGACAGATCGAATCATGTTATTATGAGCTAAGATTGGCTGATGGCATTGATGACAAAGTTACTGTTGAGAAACTTGTAAATGATTGTAAAAATGAATTTAATTCTGCATTAAATAATGACCTCAACACACCACTTGCACTTACCATTTATTACAAATTAATCAGGGAAGTTAATTCGTTATCTGCAGAAGAAAAACTCACTGTGGCATCTGCAAAAATAATTTTACCAGAATTTGAAAGAATGTCAGACATACTAGGAATTAAAATTCTTAAAGTTTCAGATGATGAAAAAAATGAAATTAATCAGATGATAAAGAAACGTGATGAATATAGAGCAGAAAAAAACTATGATGAGGCTGACAAAATTAGAGAGCAAATAGCAGGGAGGAATATCATTTTTGTTGATCATAAGAATAAGACTAGATGGATTAAACAAGAGAAAATTAAAGCAGAATAATTATTTTTTTGATGCGCTTACAAGGGAAATAACATCCCTATCTCGTAACTGATAATTTGTTGGAACTCTCAAATTATATCTCAAATCTTTTGCATATAGAAGACCCTTGGTTAAATCAGAATGAATCTCCTTTGCCAAATCAAAAACTGTAGACCCATCTTTCAGCAATATGAGATCTGGAAGTACACGACCATTTTTATCAGAAAGTTTTTCTGGTGTGGCTACAGGATAAATAGAATTCATTTTTAACAATTTGAAAACTGTAATGTTTATTGCAAATTGAACTCCAGTACGCATGTATTCTCCCATAATGTCACTTTTTATAAAATCAAGTGCATCCTTTTGTTTTTGATTAATGTCATCAGCTTTTAAAATATCAAATTGTTCTGAACCTGGTGAATATTTGATAAGTTCTTTTTGTTCTGCACGTCTTAACGATAGCTCACTATCTGCACTTGCTGGAACTACAATCATATCATTATATCTCTCACGAAGACGTTGAAAGTTTTTTGCTGCCCCTTTGATATCAATTTTATTTGCTACGATTAAAGTTGGCTTAGAAATCTTTCTAAGTTCACTCGCAAATTTTTTACTATCTTTAATATCATAGTTTTCTATATCCTTCTCTTCAAGTTTAGTTATTTTTAATGCCTCCTTTACATGACTTTTTTTTACACCCAAGCCTTGATACAATTCTGTTAAGGCATCAGTTTGATCATTGTCAGCATCTACCATTTTTTGAAGTTTATCTCGATTGCCCTCCAAAATTTTCTGATACCACATATTCAATTCCTCCTCAATGTCAGCAAAATCAGAAACAGGATCTCCTGTTCCAGTTTCAGTTATTCGTCCACTAGAATCAATACTGCCAGATGCATCAACAATATGTAATAATGCATCAGACTGTGATGCAATTGAAAGAAATTGGTTACCTAAACCCTTTCCCTTCCACGCATCTTTAATTAATCCAGGCAAGTCGATTAATTCAATTGGAATGTATCTCCAACCATCCTTACATTTAGAATTGTTTGGATTATC
>ENA-ORXI01003397-ORXI01003397.1-sediment-metagenome-genome-assembly--contig:-NODE-3397-length-10732-cov-6.139934_pt1 | contig 10732 bp, 9 predicted proteins | sample MGYA00237861_ERZ511468 | MGnify/ENA primary metagenome ERZ511468 (study PRJEB26299, sample SAMN06266213) | sediment metagenome | isolation source: Hudson Canyon methane seep mesocosm | place: USA:Hudson...
GCCTAAACTGCTACTTGAACTGCTTAAAATCATGGCGGAGCCTGACCCTGATATCAACTCGATCAGTGATGCCATCAGCAAAGATATTGCAGTTAGCGCCGCCATACTTAAAACCATTAACTCACCACTGTATGGCCTAGGGAGAACAGTAACTGATATTAAAATGTCAGTTAACTATATAGGTATTTTTGGTGTGGTTATGTTGGTCACTGGCAGCTTACTCAAGAAAAGTTTTGACCCAAAAAGTTGCAGTATCGAGTTAGAACCCTTTTGGCAATTAACCTCTGACATTGCCAATATTGCTATGCTTTTAGGGCAAAGATATAAACCTCAAATTGCCAATGATAAGTTCTTTAGTTTAGGGCTATTTCACGCTTGCGGTGTGCCTGTGATGGCGATGAAATATAAAGATTACCAACAGTTTTTAGACCAATCATTAACAACACCCGAATTCGCATTAACCGAATTGGAAGAACAGCACTATCAAGTAAATCATAAGTTGCAGCTGTTATTGTTATTGTAGTATTAGTATCAATCATATTTTAGCCTTTTATCATTTAAAATGCTTTTAGAGTGTGAGATTTTTTATTTAATCAAGGCGGATGGGAAAATTAAAGCGGAGTGTACATCAAGTACATGAGCATTTAATTTTCATATCCAACGCCGAGTAAATCTAAAAGATTATGCTATGAAAGCATTTTTTAAACGTGGTAGTTCGGCGCTTCGTTCGTAATCGTTACATCATGCACATGACTCTCTTTAAGCCCTGCACTAGTAATCTCAACAAACTCTGCTGTTGCTTGGAAAGTAGGAATATCTTTACTTCCTAGGTATCCCATAGATGATCTCAATCCACCAACCATTTGGTGAATGATATCTGCGATACTTCCTCTGTAAGCAACTCTTCCTTCAATACCTTCAGGTACAAGTTTATCAGCAGCTGTTCCTTCTTGGAAATATCTGTCTGTACTTCCTTTAGTCATTGCTCCAATTGATCCCATACCTCGGTATGATTTAAATTTTCTTCCTTGGAATAAAATTAAGTCACCTGGAGATTCATCCGTTCCAGCAAGTGCAGATCCCATCATGACACATGAAGCTCCTACAGCTAATGCTTTAGCAACATCACCAGAGTATTTGATTCCACCATCAGCAATTACAGGGATACCATATTTAGCACCTTCTTGCGCACACTCATCAATAGCAGAAATTTGAGGAACCCCAACACCTGCAACGATTCTTGTTGTACAGATACTTCCAGGACCTATACCAACTTTAACACAATCAGCACCTGCATCAATTAATGCTTTTGTTGCTTCTGAAGTTGCTACATTTCCAGCAATTATTTCAACATTTAATGCTTTTTTAATCGCAGTCACTGAATCTAAAATACCTTTTGAATGACCATGAGCAGAATCAAGAACTAAAACATCAACTCCCGCTTCAACTAATGCAGTTGCGCGGTCAAGTTGACCCACACCAATTGCTGCACCCACAATTAGTCTTCCTAATTCATCTTTACTTGCATTTGGGTGTTCTCTTTTTTTATTAATATCTTTGATTGTAATTAAACCAATTAATTTATTTGCATCATCAACAATTGGTAGTTTTTCAATTTTATTGGCGTGCATTACTTCAGCAGCATCTTCTAAAGTTGTACCCTCTTTTGCAGTAATCAAAGGCATAGCTGTCATTTTTTCTTCAACTTTTTTAGTAAAGTCTTTTGTAAATCTCATATCTCTGTTAGTAACAATTCCTAATAGAAGCATGTTATCATCAACAACAGGAACTCCAGAAATTCTGTATTCTGCCATGATATCTTCAGCATCTTGAAGTGTTTGTTCTTTTTTGATTGTAATTGGATCTATAATCATTCCTGATTCAGATTTTTTTACTTTTTTTACTTGAAGTGCTTGTGTTTCGATATCCATATTTTTATGAATGATACCAATACCACCAAGTCTAGCCATTGCAATTGCAGCTCCATGTTCAGTAACTGTATCCATTGCAGCACTTACAAAAGGAACATTAAGTGTAATATTTTTTGTCAATTTTGTTTTTAAAATTACATCTCTTGGTAAAACTTCTGACTTTGCAGGTACTAATAAAACATCTTCAAATGTTAGGGCTCTTTTTCTAATTCTCATATAATATTCCTTTATTACTTTACGTAATTTACTTCTTTTTCTAAACTTAACGCGCCATCAAATACCGTTTGTTCGTCATATGCTTGACCAATTAATTGTAATCCAATTGGCATACCATCACTGTCTTTTGAGACAGGTAGTGAAATAGCAGGAAGTCCTGCTAGATTCACAGAAATCGTATAAATATCACTTAAATACATTTCCAATGAAGTTTTAAAGCTTCCAAATTTTGGTGCTGTTGTTGGTGCCACTGGAGATAAAATCAAATCTGCATCTTCAAATATTGCTGAAAACTCATCTTTGATCAGATGTCTTACTTTTTGAGCTTTGATATAATAAGCATCATAATATCCTGAGCTTAATACAAAAGATCCCAATAAAATTCTTTTTTGTACTTCATCACCAAATCCTTGAGATTTCGTTTGAATATACATATCTTTTAAACCAGAATCACCTTTTCTGTTTCCATATCGAACCCCATCAAATCTTGATAAGTTTGCAGATGCTTCTGCTGTTGCCACGATATAATAAGATGATAATATTTTAGAAGTATCAACCATATTTTTATGTACGATTTTGTGTCCAGCAGATTCTAGTGCTTTAATTGCAACTTCAAAACCTTTTTTTACTTCTTCGCTTGCTTGCTCAATATAATTGTCAATCACTGCAATCGTTAACTTTCTATTTGAATCTAAATTAGGAGTAACAGGAGTATTCTCTACATCTGCACTGGTTGAGTCTTTAGGATCGTGTCCTGAAATAATATCATATAAAATAGCTGCATCTTCTACATTTTGAGTAATAGGTCCTACTTGGTCCAGTGATGAACTGTAAGCTGTAACGCCATAACGACTCACTCTTCCATAGGTAGGTTTCATTCCAACAACACCACAATAAGCTGCTGGTTGCCTGATACTTCCACCTGTATCAGTACCAAGTGCTGCTATTGCAATACCACCTGCAACCGCTGCTGCACTTCCACCTGAACTTCCACCTGGAACTCTTTCATTATCAATTGGATTTAGTGTTTTTCCATAACAAGAACTATCTGTTGAACTTCCCATAGCAAATTCATCCATATTTGTTCGTCCAAAGGCACTTAAACCTGCTTTTTCTAAATTTTCAATTACTGTTGCATTGTAAGGAGAAATATATCCTTGAAGGATATTACTGCCACAAGTTACTTCTTGGTTTATAACATTTATATTATCTTTAATTGCAATAGGTACGCCTGTACCTGTTATGCTTAGCTCGCGGCTTGCTAACTGCTCAACATAAGCACCCAAATTTTTGTCTTCTTCTATTTTCTTTTTTAAATCATTTCTTAAATCTTCTAATTCACTGCTGCTTTTTGTAAGCGCATCTTTTAGTGTGATCAATTTTGCTCCTAATTCCGTATAATAAATTGCGTAATATTTTACTATAATCTTGTTTAAAAGCTAAATAAGTTTTAAATATTTATTTAAATAATAAAATTATTAATTTAATATAAAATTTTAATAATTAAGCATAAAACAGATACTTTTATGTTACAATCTATCAAAATAATGAATTTCAATACGAAGGTAGTTTAATGAACTATAGTATAAACAAACAGGCATTAATGGATAAACTTGGATTTGATGAAGAAGATTTAGTAATGCTTTTTTCTGTTTTTATTAAATCATCAAATGAAAATATTGATAAGCTAAGAGAAGCTATCCAAACGAAAGATTACAATACTATTTACATCTGTTCTCACAGTTTAAAAGGAAGCTCAGGAAATATGATGCTTAATGAAGTATATACCTTAAGCAGAGAAATAGAATCAGCTTCAAAAGATTCAAAAGATATTGACTATATGCCTTATTGCAATAAAATAGCTGATGTTTTTAATAATTTAAAACTAATCTAACAAAGTTACCAATAACTTATATTTTAATAATAAATTATTTATTTCAGTTAAACTTAATAAATATAACCTTTTTTTAACTTTTATAGATGTATAATCCCTTATAGTCTTAATGCAAAGGGGTATAAAGTCATGAATAATAAACCACTGATTTTAATAGTAGATGATGCACTAGACAATATATTAACCGTCAAACTAACATTAAAAAATGAAGGCTATGACTTCATTGAAGCAGCCAATGGGCATGATGCCATTGAGTTAACAATGAAACATGATCCTGATGTAATATTAATGGATGCCATTATGCCATTAATGGATGGATTTGAAACCACTAAAATATTAAGAAAACTGGAATCCAGTAGCAGAACTCCCATCTTGATGATAAGCTCATTAACTGACAAAACAGATAAAATACTTGCACTTGAATCTGGGGTTAATGACTTTATATCAAAACCCTTTGATAGAGTTGAATTAATCACACGATGTAAAGCCTATGTGGGTCGAGCTAAACTCAATAAAAAGTATATCCTTGCTTCTAAAAACCCTTATACTAATATTCCTAATAAAAATGCTTTGTTTGAAGATTTAAGTACATTTATAAATCCCAAACTTCTTTTATGCAAAATTGAAGATTATGAATTATTAGAAGAATTTTATTCAGAAGAGATTGCAACTAAAATTGAAATTGAATTTTCAAAAGTTATGCTTACGTTTTTTCCTCAAAATATATCAATCACAAAGTCATATCATACCAGTGAAGGAGAGTTTGTATTTATTTTTGATGATTCAGACCATACATTTACAGATGATTTATCCTATGAAGCTTTTCATGTATTTCAAAATAATATAAAAAGCCACATTATAAATCTTAATGGATATGAGTATGATTTAAGCGTGATTTTGAGTTATTCTTATGGGGATGTAAGCCTCTTTGAGCATGCACGTGTTGGTTTAAATTATGCCATAAAAAAAGACAAAGAATTTATTGTGGCTAACAGTATTATAAACAAAGTAAAAGAAAAATCAAAAAAAAATGTACAAACCATTAAAATGATTAAACAAGCCATTGTTAAAGATAATATTGTCTCCTACTATCAACCCATTTATTGTTATAAAACAAAAAGAATTGAAAAATATGAATCACTGGTGAGATTAATAGATGATCATAATAAAATAATTCCACCCAATGAATTCTTAGATGTAGGGAAAAAGGCAAAGTATTATTCTAAAATCACTAAAAAAGTGATTGATGATACCTTGAGACAGTTAGAAACTACCAACAATCATATTTGTATCAATTTATCTGCACTTGATATTGATGACAGAAGTACCCGTATACATTTAGTCAAAGCTTTTGGGAATTGCCCTGAATTATCTTCAAGATTAACCTTTGAACTGCTTGAAGATGAAATATTTAAGAATTATGATTTATTAAGTTCTTTTATCAGTGATGCCAAACAAAGAGGCATTAAAATTGCCATAGATGATTTTGGAACAGGATATTCAAACTTTGAGCGACTGCAAGACTTTCAACCAGATATTTTAAAAATTGATGGCAGTTTAATTAAAAATATTGCAACCAATACTTATTGTAAAAAAATTGTCGAAACCATTCACTCTTTTGCACAAAAAATAAACGTAAAAACCGTAGCAGAATTTGTTTCGGATGAAGAAATATTTAATGAAGTAAAAAGTATAGGAATAGATTATGCACAAGGTTACTATATCGGTAAACCTAAAGAAGTTTTTATATAATTTAGGTACTATATAATTATGATAAAATTAATAAATCTGTTTTCAATAAGAAATAAATTTTTACTCGTTGGTTTGATATTTGGATCCTTTTTTACCTACTCTACTATATTTACAATAATTCCAAAACATAAAGAAATAAATAAAATTCATGAAATACAAAAAAATGGATTATCCTATATTAAACAAATCAATAAGTTAATTATTCAAACTCAAAAATTAAGAGGTATTACAAATATATATCTAAATGATGTCAAAAGCAGTAATTTTGATATTGAAAAACAGACTCATGCAGTTATTGAAGCTAAAAACAATCTACAACTTTTAAACAATAAAATTGGAACCAAAAAAACAAATATTGAAGTCTCTGAAATTTTAGACAACTTAGTTTTTAATATTAACCAAATCAGCAATCAAAGCAGCAAACTCACTTTTGATGCTTACACACATATCATAGAGAACTTATTATCTTTAATCTCATTTATCAATTACGAGTATTTGCTGCACAGCAATTCAAACAATGAAATTCAGATACTTTTAGATTTATATGTTAATAATATTCCTATAATTATAGAATCCCTTGGTAAGACCAGAGGGATTACTTCTGGTTTATTAGCCACAAACAATATAAACCAAGATAAAAAAGAGAATATTAAACAGCAAATTAATTTAATAAAATTTAATGATAAACAAATTGAGATAAAAATTGAAACACTTTTTAAATACAATAAATACTTAAAAAAACAACTAAACAATAATATCCTAAAAATATCTCACAGTGCACAAAAGTACTATTATTTATATAATAACAATATCATTAACAATGACTATAATTATGGCAAAAAGATTACCTCTAATGACTTTTTTAATGCCTCAACTGAAATCATTGAAGAGTATAATGAGTTTTTACAAAGTCTCTACTCTATTTTATTAAAAGAAATCACAATTAAAAAGACCAGTGATACCAATAAGCTGGAGTCTGATTTATTAATCAATATTCTCATGGCAGTCTTTTCAACAATAATTTTTTATTTTCTTTATATTAATTTTGTTCATTATATCAACAAAATTAAAAATGCAGAAAGAACCAAATCAAACTTTTTATCTAATATGAGTCATGAGATAAGAACACCTTTGAATGCTATTTTAGGTTTTATTACCTTACTAAAAGAAGAAGAAAAAGATCCAGGAAAATTAGAATACATACGCACAATCCAAAGCAGTTCTGCCACATTATTAAACATCATCAACGATATATTAGATTTTTCAAAAATAGAAAGTACTAAGTTGGATATTGTTCCTGTTACATTTAATCCTCATAAAGAATTCCATGATTTACTCAACTTATTTAAAGCCAATGCAAAAGAAAAAGAGATTGACCTTCGGATAACTATTTGTAAAGAATTACCTAAATTTATTTTAACAGACAGTTTAAGAATCAGGCAAATCACCTCAAATTTATTATCAAATGCAATAAAATTTACAGATAAAAAAAGTATTGTCTCTCTTAAAATAAGATATAACATTAAAAAGAACAGGTTATTTGTAAGCATTCGTGACAATGGAATTGGAATAGCAAAAAATAAGCACAAAGAGATATTCAAAGTATTTTCTCAATCAGATAATTCAATTACAAGAAAATATGGAGGTACAGGTTTAGGGCTTAGTATCAGTGCTAAATTAATAGAATTACTTGGTGGCTCGCTCAAATTAAAAAGTTCAGAAGGTAAAGGAAGTATTTTTTACTTCAGAATACCAGCAGCAAATGTAGTAAAAATAAAAAAACATCAATCTGAAATAGATAATCAAGAAATCAAAAAGAATGAAATTGAATTTGATTCCAAAGTTTTACTTGTTGAAGATAATGAAGCAAATCAGATGTTTATGAAAATAATACTCAAAAAATATAAACTGAAGATTGATTTAGCTTGTGATGGAATAGAAGCGGTACAAATGTTTACTCATAATAAGTATGACTTAGTACTCATGGATGAAAATATGCCACATAAGAACGGTATTGAAGCTACCAAGGATATTTTAGCTTATGAACAAGAAAACAATCTAATACATACTCCTATAGTTGCACTAACAGCCAATGCGCTGCAAGGAGATAAAGAGAAGCTACTAAATTCTGGAATGGATGAGTATTTAAGTAAACCTCTTAACAAAGAACATCTTCTTACCATATTAAACAAATATTTAAAATAGATATAATCAAATAGAAATCACCTATAGATTTATTATATTATAATAAGAGTATTGAACACGCAAATATTATGCATATGATATTCATATTTTTTAGGGGCATAAAAAAAGGGTCACTGTATAAATACAGTGACCCTTTTTTATAATCAATTAAGAAATTATACGAATGAAATGAATGCCATTAATGTAGCATCCCCTCTTCTAATTCTTGTCTTAACGATTGAAGTATATCCACCATTTCTTTCAGTATACTTTGGTGCAATTTCATTGATTAATTTTTTCGTAGCTTCTTTTGATTGTAACGATGCAAAGATTGATCTGTGCGTGTTTAAATCAGCATTTCTAGCTGTTGTAACTAATCTTTCGATATATCTTTGTAATTCTTTTGCTTTTGGTACGGTTGTTTCGATCTTTTCTCTTTCAATGATAGCAATTGCCATGTTTTTTAGCAATGCTTTTCTATGAGAAGAAGTTCTATTTAACCTTCTATATCCGTGCTTATGTCTCATATTAAACCCTTATTACGCTTTTAACTGCTCTAGCTTTCTTCTTAAAGCTGATGCAACATTTTCTGGAAGAGTACTGTCAATTGGGAAACCTAATGATTCTAATTTATCACTGATTTCGTCAAAAGATTTTTTACCAAGATTCTTGATATTTTTTACTTCCACTTCACTCATAAGTACTAATTCACCAAGAAATTTCAATCCTGATCTGTCTAATGAATTAAAACTTCGAGCACTTAAATTTAAATCGTCAATTTTTACAACCAAGTCTTTTAATTCAACTGAATCGTCACTTGCTTCACTAACTGTTACTTCTGATAAATCAAAAACTTTGTTAAATACAGACATTTGACTGTACATAACAGAAACAGCTTCTTTAAATGCATCAATTGGAGTAATTTGTCCATTTGTTTGCACATTAAATACAGCTTTTTCAAAGTTAGGATTATCTTCAACTAACATTTTTTCTATATCATAAACTACTTTTTTTACTGGTGTAAAAAATGCATCAATAGGAATATACTCAGTTCCAACGATATCTCTGATATCCTCAGAAGGCATATAACCAATTCCTTTTTGAATGATTACAGAAAAAGTTAAATTACAATCATTATTGATTGTTGCTAAGTGTACATCTGGACTAACAATTTCTACTTCAGAATTTGCTAAATCTGCACCTTTAATTTCTTTAGGTCCATCAAATGAATACTCAACTTCAACTTGGTCAGCATCCCCAATAATTTTAAACTTGATATTTTTAAGATTAATTATAAAAATAGCAATATCTTCAAGCATACCTCTTAAAGAGTCAAATTCATGACTTGCACCTTCAATTTTAACAGCGATTGGTGCACAACCAACTGAACTACTTAAAAGAAGTCTTCTTAAAGGGTGAGCTAAAGTAATAGCGAATCCACTTTCAAATGGATACGCTGATATTTTCGCTTCTGTTTCACTAATAGCCTCAATTTCAACTTCAGTAGGTAAAAATGGTGTATCTGCAAATTTTTTCATATGCTTTAGTCCTATGCTTATTTAGAATATAACTCTACGATTAATCTCTCTTCAACAGGGATAACAACTTCTTCTCTAGTTGGAATTCTTGTGAAAATACCAAATACTTTATCTTTATCAACATCAACCCATTCAACCATTCCTGTTTGATTAGTTAATTCTAAAGCTCTTACAACTTGAGGATTTGATTTAGATTTTTCTTTGATCTCAATTTTTTGTCCTGGTTTAACAACGAAAGAAGGAATATCTACTTTCTTACCATCAACCAAGATGTGACCATGAGTTGTAATTTGTCTAGCAAATGCTCTAGTTGTAGCAAATCCCATTCTGTAAACAACATTGTCTAATCTTTGTTCAATTAATGTAATAAGGTTTTCACCTGTATTTCCATCTCTTCTTACTGCTTCTTTGAAGTAAGCTCTAAATTTCTTTTCAGAAACTCCGTAAAGATATTTAGCTTTTTGCTTTTCTCTTAATTGTAAACCGTACTCAGAAATTTTTGTTCTTCTTTGTCCGTGTTGTCCTGGAGGGAAAGGTCTTTTCTCTAAAGCACTTTTACCGTTAAGTCTTCTCTCACCTTTAAGGCCAAGGTCTGCATCAAGTCTTCTCTCTATTTTTTCTACTGGTCCTCTATATCTTGCCATACCTAGCTCCTTACACTCTTCTTCGTTTAGGAGGTCTACAACCATTATGTGGTAATGGTGTAACATCCTTCAGCCATGCAACTCTGATACCTTCTAAGGCACCAACAGCTTTAACAGCAGTATCTCGTCCAGAACCAGGTCCTTGAATCTTGATACCAACATTTTTAATTCCATGTTCCATAGCTTTTTGCATTGCATCTTCAACCGCAGCTTGTGCAGCAAAAGGAGTAGATTTTTTACTACCTTTGAAACCTAGGTTACCAGCACTTGACCAAGTAATTGCATTACCTGCTCTATCAGTAATAGTTACCATTGTGTTGTTGAAACTTGCAGCGATATGTACAATACCGTCAGCAATATTTTTCTTAACAACTTTTTTTCTAGTTACTTTTCTTTTTGCCATTAGTTATCCTTAGCTCCCTGCGCCAACAGTTCTTTTCTTACCTTTTCTAGTACGAGCATTAGTTTTTGTCTTTTGCCCTCTACATGGTAAGCCTTTTCTATGTCTTAAACCTCTGTATGAACCTAAGTCCATTAATGATTTAATATCCATAGCTACTTTCTTTCTTAAAT
>ENA-ORXI01003398-ORXI01003398.1-sediment-metagenome-genome-assembly--contig:-NODE-3398-length-10730-cov-28.432648_pt1 | contig 10730 bp, 6 predicted proteins | sample MGYA00237861_ERZ511468 | MGnify/ENA primary metagenome ERZ511468 (study PRJEB26299, sample SAMN06266213) | sediment metagenome | isolation source: Hudson Canyon methane seep mesocosm | place...
ATCCCTATACACTGGATACCAGCAATCCCTGCTGGTATGACGTGGGTCCCAGTGTGTTGCATTTGGCTGAAGCTTATAGGTAATCAGGTATTATTTTATATTTATTGGTAGTGTTCGGTGCTATTCCTGACGGGGGGTTATTAGTTTTATTGCTATTATTTGCTGTTTTCTCAACATTAAAATTAGTACATGAAGGTTTTAGAGATGATCCTGATTGGGATGCCATTTATCAGGAGTTGCTTGATTATTACAATCAATTATCAGCGGAGGAACAGGCTGAAGAAGCCGAACAATTAAATGTAAATATTACTTCCAGTGCTGAACAAATTGCAGATAAGGTATTAAATGAACTAAAAATAGAAACATTAGCACCTCGGCCTTGGTTAGAATTAGTTAGTGAAATCCTGGGGATGGTGAGTTTAGTTTTGTTATTACCCATTAATATTTGTTTATATAGACAACCCTTTGTTTCTCCCTGGGAAGGGTTTAGTTATATTGGATATGGCATTACTTTAGCCTGTATTGCGATTTATTTCATGTCTAACCTAATTCGTTATACATCGAGCATGAAAGAATTTGACGCCAAAGGTAATCGACCTAATTCACAAACAAAAGCAATCATTGATCAATTTGTTGAACAGCGTGACCGTGAATGGCAAAGAGTTAATAACTATTAGGCTCTTAATATATAGATCGCCTCTATTCTCACACTTTTTTTCATTCATCCCCCCCTCAATCAATTAAATTACTCCGCGAAATAACATCTTTAAACTCTCAACACTAGTGAATTTTCCACTTTTTTTGGGAGGAATACTGCCTCGTAAATAAGAATGATAAGCATATAGTTTATTACGAGGGAATTTTAAAGCGTCATCTAATTTCCCGGATTGCGAAAGGTTTTCCAGCATACAAAACAATAAAAAACCTAAGCAACATTTATCTCAAACAAACACGCTGTTCTCAATCAGGTTCCAACTATCTGTAGTGAAGCCTTAGACAATAGTTTGATTGTTTGTAAATTTGAGAGATTGAGGATCAATCATGAAAACTATAAAAAATTTATTTAACCATAGCGCTGCAGCTATAGCCCGTATAGCAGTAGTACCAGATCACCCGCTTCGCTTGCCTGAGTTATTGAAAATTGTCTCTAGGGCTTTTCTGTATCAACGCCTTATGTTCAACCTTGCTCTACGGGAGTAATATTATGACAACTTATAATCGATCTGACTTTATTCGCAGCTCCCTGCCCTTTCTAAGAACAACAGGCGCTGCATTTTTAACCCTCTGTTTAATTTCTACCTCATACGCTTCAGATAGCCAGCCGTTCCCACCTGATGATGACCCGTCCCGTTTTGGTGACCTGGTGGTTGGCGATTTAGCTGAAAACCTGCCTGACGCACATGAAGGCACCTTTGAAGGCGGTGTCACAGGAACAGGTGCTGATACCATTGTAGAAAACGTAGTACAAGAACATGAGCAACGGGATGATGGTATTTTTAATGTCCCTACTAACGGTGCGCCCAGCCCATTGTTTAATGCTCAGCCTTTTACCCAGAAAATGTTACGTTTTGAAGAGTTTGGAACCAAACGTTTAAAATTCAAGAAAAAACAACCCAAACACTGGAAGAGCTTACCTTTACCTTCCGACCCTCAAAGTTCACCAAAAGGCAAAAAATTAGAAAAGTTTCTTTCTCAAAGAATCTGGCCTAACCCTACTAAATTTGCCAATGATAAGGACTCAAATCCATGGCAACCTTTGATTGAATCATTTATAGGTCGACAATTGGATGATCCACCTGCTGAAGGACGCCCACCTGGTCTAGGCTGGTCTCATCAGCGCTGGGAAGAGTTTACGCCTGAAAGGTATTTTCAAACGGCTCAGTCTGGTGCCCATAAAAATGGTGGCTTTCGTGATAAAAAGCAAAGACATAAATACAAAAAAGGAGAATTTGGCAAAAAAGGTCTTTATCATAAGACCACGGATGCTGGTAAATCTAAAGGGACTACAAAGGGTATAGAGGTAAAATTTCACCCTAATATGCCTAAACAGAATGAAACATCTTTATGGACATTTGATGGCACCCTGCCACCTAAACTACTTAACGTCCGTTATGGTGAATCGGTATTGATGCGTCATTACAATACCTTACCTGTTGATGTATCGGCTAATCGCGGTTTTGGTGTACATACCATTACCACTCACGAGCATAATGGTCACACACCAGCAGAAAGTGATGGTTACGCCAACGCCTTTTTCTTCCCCGGACAGTATTACGATTATCGCTGGCCAGTTCAACTGGCAGGCCGTGACTCCATTAACACTGATGCCTCAGATCCCAGATCGGGTTCACCTGATGGTAAAGGCGGAATCAAAAAGATTCGGGGAGACTGGCGTGAAACCATGAGTACTCATTGGTTCCATGATCATATGCTGGATTTCACTGCACAAAATGTGTACAAAGGTAATGCCGCAATGATGAACTACTACAGTGCTCTCGACCGTGGTAATGAAGCAATCGATGATGGTGTTAATCTACGCTTACCCAGTGGATCAGCATTAGACTGGGGCAACAGAGATTACGATGTCAATCTGGTATTAGCTGAAAAAGCCTGGGATGACGAAGGTCAGCTTTGGTTTAATCCATTTAACCTTAAAGGTTTTATCGGTGATGTGATGACCGTGAACTGGTTATACAAACCTTATATTGACGTTCGTGCGCGTAAATATCGCTTTCGTATCTTAAACGGCTCTGTATCTCGCTATTTCAAAGTCGCTCTGATGGATCAGACAGGTAAACCCGTTCCTTTTCATATGGTCGCTAACGATGGCAACATCATGCAACATACCGTCTATTTTGAGAATGGTGAATTACCAACTCAAGGGATTGCTGAACGTTACGATATCATCGTTGATTTTAGCCAATTTAAAGCTGGCGATAAACTTTATATGGTCAACCTTTTACAACATAAGGATGGTCAGTCAACTGATAAAGCAATTGCTATGGCTGATATTGCCAATGGTAGTTATGCGCCATCAACTGTTGATTTGGATGGTGACGGCAAAGCTGACCGTTGGGTAAATGGTGATCCTGTCGTGGGTAAATTTATGGAATTTCGTGTCCATAAATACAAAGGTAAAGATAGGAGTATGGATCCTGCTATGTATGTTGAAGGCAAGAAAACCATGATCCCTATACGTAGACCTACGGAAGCTGAACTAGCCGATGCCGTTCACCGTTCTTTCGAGTTTGAAAGACAGCCTACTGATGATAAACCCTGGGTTATTGAAACAGATGGAGGCAAAGGTTTTGGTATGGATCCACGTCGCGTATCTGCTGCGCCATCCAAAAACTCTGGTGGACTGGAAGTCTGGCGTCTAATCAATAGTGGTACATGGAGTCATCCTGTTCATATTCATTTTGAAGAAGGTATTATTCTACGTCGTAATGGTGAAGAACCCCCTGAATGGGAAAAATGGGCTCGTAAGGATGTCTACCGTCTAGGTCCGCAACCTGATAGTGGTGACCTGATTGAGATAGCACTACGCTTCAGAGAGTTTGCCGGCACCTATATGGAACATTGCCATAATACTCAACATGAAGATCATGCCATGCTACTACGCTGGGATATAGAACACCCTGGCCAGGTCAAACTGATGCCTACACCAATACCAACCTGGGATGGTGTCGGCTATGTTGATTCTGTTGCATTACCTACCTTTAGATCAGGTGATGGAGTAGGCCAATTTGGCCCAGAGTTAAAACCTGTTTCTGTCTGGGTTAAAGGTGCGGTTATTGGTGAGCTGGATACTATCCTTGACAAACCGCTTGGTGATGCCTTATCAGACCCTGAGCCTGATAATGAACGTGGCACCGTCACTTACCCGCTTAGCAAAGGTATTAACATCGATGAAAATGGAGTAGAAACTGAAGTCTTTTATGTTCTGCATGATGTCAGTGATCTGGAACTCTCTAAACAATTAGGTCTATCATGGGCTGGTGGTTTAGTGGGTACGCCTGTTGCTGCAACGGCTGAAGCAAGCGTTGATGAACAAGGTAACTGGACTTTCTATGGTGATCTACCAAACCCTGTCTGGTCAAATACTGACTTGACGCTTCCTCTGGAACCTCAACGGGTTGGTATTCCACCTGTGGATCCTGATAATACCTACTCACCATTGCGTCGAGTCAATTACGCAGGCAAAGATGTGATTTTCAATGCCATTATCTTCAAATGGGGTGATAAGGACTGGGAACATAACCGCATAGATGAAAGCTGCACCAGCTTCCCTGATTTACCAGCCAATACAACTTGTATGTACAACGGCAATGCATGGGGAGCTTTGCATGAGTCTGGTCATGTGGTTGCAATGGATACTAGCGGAGCAAATCCGTTTGTAACTGTCAAATTGCATAAATCATGGTCTGATCGTGGTGATTATCTACCTTACTATGTTGTGCTTGATACATGGCCTGATGGCCCTGCTAGAGCAATGGGTGTGCCATCTGTACCTAAGCATCAGTTCTTAGCTGGCGCTGCAGTTCCACTGGTTCAGTTTATTCCACCTGCACGGATACGTCCAAGCTATCCTCCTATGCCTGCAAATGGTGCAGTAGAGGGTGATGGTAATGGCATTCTGGGTGGCGGTCCATTCGGTAGTCAGGTTGGCCTTCCTTCATACTTCATGCCTGAGGAAAAATACAGTCCTATGTGGCATATCGGCTTTGCTCACTGGTTAGTACCAGCGATTGAAAACGGTGGTGTTGTTAAAGGATTGGGACAACTTAAAGAGCTACGTGCAGCAGGTAAGATAGAAATCCTGGAATGGCCTGCACCACCTAGAATTAATCAAGGTGATGCCACTGGCGTTCGAGTCGATGACTATAATTTCGACAACCTTAATTCACCACATATTGTGAATTGTCCAACCCCTATGACGATTGATTCGGTCATTCATAAAGCCCGTCTACTAAGTCAATAAGGTAACACTTAGGAATATGTCCGAATTAAAATAGACAATACCATTAGGAAGTGGGACTTTAGTCCCGCATATGCCAAGCCGAGGCTAAAGCCTCACTTCCAAGATGCTGGAGTTATTTCATTCATGTTCTTTAGCTTGTAACACCGAGTTCGCAAGCAGTGGTAACAAGCTACTTGCGAACTCACTTTCTAATCTCTTTTTGCTGACGAGAAACATCATGTCTAAATTTCTCTGGGTGGCGGCCTTCGCTTTATTAATCACAGCAAATAATTCGTCTGTCCACGCGGCTACTCCCTGGGGTGCGAATTATTTTCCAAATGTTCCTTTAACCACACACGAAGGAAAAACCGTCCATTTTTTTGATGACCTTATAAAAGACAAAGTGGTCGTTATAAATTTCATCTACACCCATTGCGCAGATTCCTGCCCATTAGAAACCGCTCAACTAATTAGAGTGCAAAAAATCATGGGGGATCGTCTGGGTAAAGATGTCTTCTTCTATTCCATCACTATTGACCCCGAAAATGACACAGCAGCAACACTGAAAGAATACCGAGAAAGATTTAAAGCCCGCTGGACATTTTTAACGGGCGATAAAGACGACATTATTCTACTACGCAAAAAACTTGGACTTTACATAGAGGAAATTCAGGATGGATCTAATAACCACAATGTCAGTTTAATCATAGGCAATCAGGCCACAGGCAGATGGATGAAACGCTCTCCCTTTGAAAACCCACATGTACTTGCCGATCAAATTGGTAACTGGTTAACAGGCTGGAAAACCGCTGCAGTGAGCAATGATTACACCCATGCACCTAAATTACGTAATATTTCCCGCGGTGAACAAATATTTCGTACCCGTTGTGCAAGTTGTCACACCGTAACAGGCAATGAACTGGCTGAAGCTTTGGGGCCTGACCTGCTCGGCATTAATAAACGCCGTGATAAACAATGGCTGTTCGACTGGCTAAAAGCACCAGACCAAATGTTAGCTAAAAAAGACCCTATTGCGGTGGCACTCTTCAAACAATATAACAATCTAGTCATGCCCAATATGCGTCTTAATCAACAAGAAGCGCAACAATTACTCAATTACATAAGCGATGAAACGGCAAGACTTGATGCTAAATCAAAACAAGCAGCTGCCCTGCTATCAGTATCAAAAGCGATAATAGCAGACAGCATAAAAGAAAAAGCTATACCCTAGTCCGAATTGGAAAATACCAGATTAAAGTTTCAGTTCTGGTTGTCAAAGAAAACCATAAAGCCGTTATAAATGACAGGAAATTATCATGTTAATTAAAACACTGAAATTAATTATTTTAAGCTCAATTTTATCATTCACCAATACTGCTCACGCACAACAGACAGTAACAAATGAAAGCAAATCTGTAGAAGTGGTATTTGAAACAACGATGGGATCGTTTGTTCTGCAATTAAACCCACAAAAAGCACCGAAAACTGTGGCCAATTTTCTAAGCTATGTCGACCAAGGGTTTTATACCAACACCCTGTTTCATAGAGCAATTCCCGGCTTTGTCGTGCAGGCAGGCGGCTATACAACAGGCCTTAAAAAGAAAAAGACACAGGCGCCAGTGATTAACGAATCAGATAATGGCCTTAAAAATTACCGAGGCACAATATCAATGGCTAGAACCAATGACCCTGATAGTGCCACATCGCAATTTTTTATAAATGTTAATGACAATCCAAACCTGGATTATCATAAATCTACATCAGGCTATGCTGTATTTGGAAAAATAAGCCAGGGTATCGAAGTGGTCGACAATATTGTTAACCAACCCACATCCAGCACAGGGCTTTTCCAGGATGTACCAAAAACTGATGTCATTATTGTATCGGTAAAACGAAAAAATGAGATTGAGGTAACGACTAATGAAACAGACAAAATATCTGCCGAACAAAAACCTGCCCCCTTTATTGCTGGCAAGCATTATATTGTTTTGAAAAACCCAGTTGCAACCCGGGACAAAACTAAAATAGAAGTAGTGGAAATGTTTTCATATGGCTGTCCGCATTGTTATGAGTTTGAACCACAGATTAAAGCATGGGCGGCAAAACAGCAGCAGGATATTGATTTCTGGTATTTCCCAGCAGTATGGAACAAACCAATGAAACTATTTGCACAGGCTTTTTATGCAGCCAATGAGTTAAAAGCTTTAAACCAGATACATATCCCATTATTTTTCGCTATCGTAATCAAACAGAAAAATTTAAGCAGTGAAGAAGCTCTGGCAGATTTTTTTGTTACTCAGGGTATAGATAAACAGTCCTTCACTCGCGCCTTTAATTCAAGCAGCGTAAAAAACCGGAGCAACCAGGCAGAATCACGAGTATTCAAATACAGCCCATCTGGAGTGCCTGAAGTTGTTGTTAATGGAAAATACCGAATAGACCGTATGCGAGCAGGAGGACTAACAGAAATGTTAGCCGTTATGGACTTTTTAATTGAAAAAGAACGTAGCCTGCTAAAGAAACAATAAAAACAATTGTATTTGTCGTAGTAGCATACTGACCGTCGATCAGTGATCGATAAAGTTAGTCAGCTTACCTGAGCAATGTCATTCGTTTACCTTCTAAGTAACAAAAATATAACACTTTGATTATATTGTATTTTTATTAATTGTAGTTGGGTGTCCATTCCTTGGCTTAAGGTGCTGACTACCCATGTGCTTCCGCTAAATTATACAGAAAAAGAATAAATCCAACGACCATGCGTCATCCCCGAGGTCTTTTATCGGGGATCCATTCAGCGTAAATTAGATTCCTGCTGAGAGAATGCAGGAATGACGGGACAGAGAAGCTGGCTTTTTTAAAGTGGCGGAGAGTGATGGGTAATCAGGAAAGTATTTATAGGGGAGTAGCTTGTAAATGGAACTTAGGAATAGGTACGAAATAAGATAGACAATACCAATAGGAAGTAGGACTTTAGTCCTGCATAAGTCAAGGCGAGGCTGAAGCCTCACTTCCAAGATGTTGAAGTTATTTCATGCATATTCCTTCGGAACCAATACAGACGACACCCCAAATCATTGTTCAGGTACTTCATCAATATTATTTTGAAGGATACTGTAGGCCGGACTCCAGTCCGCTAATTATTGTTTGGGAATAGCGAACTGAAGTCCGCCCTACAACACTAACCGTTATTACAACATTGCAGGCGTACTAGATTAGGTTTTTACAATTAAATTTTCTGAGCCTATGTTTGTCGATCTGCGAAAGTTTATTAGGATTAAAACCTATGTCATTAAACACTCATTTATTTAACAACTTCAAACCAAGAAGCATAGCGGCTATGTCAATGTGGTTGCTAGTGTTTATGCTATTGAGCATGCTGTCAATAAGCAATGCCTCAGCAACGACAGACGTTAAAATTGGTGTTTTAGCCAAACGCGGTTATCAAAAAACGCTTGATCGCTGGCAGCCCCTTGCCGATTATTTAAGTAATAAGTTATCGACTTATCATTTCTCTATTACGCCATTATCATTTGATGACATATCACCTGCAGTACGTGATCATAAGGTTGATTTTGTACTGACTAATTCCAGTTTTTATATCACTTTGGAACGTAAATATGGTGCTAATCGTATTGTTACTATGCGGAATCAGGTTGCAGGTGGTGAGAAATTAAGTCAGTTTGGCGGTGTAATCTTTACCCGTAGGGACAGAGAAGACATCAAGAAGCTAAAGGATCTACATAACAAGCGTTTTGCTGCTGTAGATGAGCGTTCTTTTGGTGGCTGGCAAATGGCCTGGCTGGAAATGAAGCATATAGAACTGGACCCTCAAGAAGATCTTGCTGAGCTCAGTTTTGTGGGTACCCATGACGATGTGGTTTATGCCGTGCTAGAGGGTAAGGCTGATGTTGGTACGGTCAGGACCGATACCCTGGAAAGAATGCAGTTGGAAGGGAAAATTAATATTGATGATTTTAAGATTATAAATCAGCAGCATTATCCAGAGTTTCCTTTACATATTAGTACTGCACTCTATCCTGAATGGCCTTTGGCTCAAGTTAGAGGAACATCGGATGAACTGAGCAGTGATGTTGCAGTGGCACTGATTCAATTGCCTGCTGACAGTAAAATGGCTCAAGCTACTGGAATTGCTGGTTGGACTACCGCGCTTGATTATAGTCTGGTGGATGTAACCTTGAGGGAGTTACGCGCAGGTTATTATATGGAGGCCGAAAGAAGCAGCTTTCAGCTCACTGACGAGGAACAAGCCTGGCTTAAAAAACATCCTGTTTTAAAAATGGGGGTTGATCCTGATTTTGCCCCCTATGAATTTATCGATACTAATGGTAAACATGCAGGTCTTGCTGCCGACTTTATTCAGTCGATTGCCAAAAAACTGGGAATTAAAATTCAGATGGTCTCAGATCTATCCTGGCCTGATGTAATCGCCAATATGAAAACAAAAAACCTGGACCTGATATCGGCGATGACCAAGACTCCAGAACGGATAAAATTCAGTACTTTTACTCAGCCTTATCTGTATTATCCCAGCGTTATTATTACCCGAAAAAATTATCCTGACCTTGAAAACCTGGATGAGCTTATCAATCATCCTGTTGCCTTGGTGAAAGATTATGCTTTTACAGAACTGGCTTTGAAACAACAGCCGAAAATAAAGCCTGTTTATGTGGATTCAGTCACCGCAGGTTTAAATCATGTTGTGGCGGGAAAAGTAGATGCATTAGTCGTTGATCTGGCAACCAGCAGTTATCTAATGAGTAAAAATAACTTGCTTAATCTACGTGTAAATACCCTGACTCGTTTTCAGACAGAGGGATTGCGAATAGCTGTGCGTCCAGATTATCCCCTGTTGCGAACCATATTAGATAAGGCGCTAGGCGCAACTTCTTTGGCTGAGAAAATTGCTATTCGTAAGAAGTGGGTGACGATTGATGGTCCCGATAAAGCAGTGGTTAAACTAGCTGATTTAACGGCTGAACAAAAACAATGGGTAAATGATCATCCGACGATCAAAGTGCATAATGAATTGAATTGGCCGCCCTTTAATTATAATCAAAATGGCCAGCCGATAGGCTACTCTATCGATTTTATGAATAGAGTCGCTGCCAGTCTTGGTCTTAAGGTGGAGTATGTCAGTGGTCCCAGTTGGGATGAGTTTATGGGCATGGTGCGTGATGGTTCCATCGATGTGATGCTCAATATTATTAGTACTGAAGACCGGCGGAAATACCTTGATTTCACTAAACCGTATCTTGAAGCTGCAACAGGCGTTTATGTCCATGAAGATGTTGAGGGTGTGCATAGTCTTAACGATCTTGTGGGAATGCGGGTAGCCGTTCCGCGAGGCTTTGGTATGGCAGAGTTACTTAGCCGGCATTATCCTGGTGTTCATATCGTTTCAAAGAAAGATTTGTTGGAGTCGTTAGAGGCTGTTGCTTTTGGTGAGGCTGATGCCACGATTGGTGAAATAGGTGTGATCAACTATTTTATTGAGCATGTGTTTATTAGCAATGTGAAATTGGTACACCAACTTCAAGAAAAGCATTTTAATCAAGCGCTGGGAATTGCGGTTAATAAAAAACAATCTATCTTACGTGATATTTTACAAAAAGGGATCGATGTTATTCCACCAGAAGAGGTTTTAGAACTTTACCATAAATGGAATTTGATCATTGCTAAACATAAGAATCAATCAGCTAGCTTTTCAGAACGGGATCGAATTTTTTTAGCTTCGATTAATGATATC
>ENA-ORXI01003399-ORXI01003399.1-sediment-metagenome-genome-assembly--contig:-NODE-3399-length-10727-cov-44.063568_pt1 | contig 10727 bp, 14 predicted proteins | sample MGYA00237861_ERZ511468 | MGnify/ENA primary metagenome ERZ511468 (study PRJEB26299, sample SAMN06266213) | sediment metagenome | isolation source: Hudson Canyon methane seep mesocosm | place...
ATTATGAAAGTAATTGATTTGTTGGATGAGCAAGGAAGTGATTACAATATAGATGAAGTTTTAGCAATAGCCAATGTGCCCAGAAAGATTTTGGATAAGATGTTTAGGTTAAAAGCGGGATTAACTTTCAAAACCTATGCGACTCTCAAGAGCTTAGAGACCCTTGAGTAACGCCCTCTCTTCCTCTAGTGTAAGATAGCGCCACTTACCACTTTCTATGTCCAACTTAAAACTACCAATACTAATTCGGCTCAAGTTTAAGACCTTTAATGGAGTTCCAAATTTCGGATCTTTCAATGCCCCAAAAAGACGACGAATATGCCTATTTTTTCCCTCATCAATTTGTATTCTAAGTTTTGTTTTAGCACCACCCATGCCTATTTTTTCCACAACCAGTGCTTTCAGTAGACCATGAGGGCTCTCTACCCCTATTAAAGCACTTGCAATATGCTCATCAGTAACATGGCCCCTAACCCAAATCTCATATATCTTAACGCAATTTCCAGGTTTAGTCAGTACATTCCCCACCTTACCCTCTCTTGTAAATAGGAGAAGCCCTTTGGATTCTAGGTCAAGGCGACCAATGGGCATCCATCCGTCATCAAAAGCCCATTCGGGTAAAAGGTCGTAGACTGTTTTTCGCCCAAGGTCATCAGTTCGTGTGACCAAATAGCCCTTTGGTTTATTCAGAGCCAGAAGCCTTGTCGAGTCGTTAGTTGTACTATTCATTAGAAGTTTTCCTTGGGTATTTTTGCTTGGTCAGTAACTATTGTGAAAACGTGAAGTTCCATAACTATTTATTCAAAAGCATTCTATCTAAATAACGAGGGTACAATACTTATTTGATGATTAATTCATTTGGTATATAGCTTGTAATTTTTAAATACTACTCATAAAATATAGCCTATGCCCAGAGTTGTAAGGGAGGAATAGATGCAACCGCTTTAAGTATATCTGAACGAGAAACTATACCAACCAAATAATTCTCTTCATTAACTATGGGAATTGCATTTAAATTAAAGTCATACATTACTTTTGCGACTCTTCTTATATCGGCAATGGGATCTGCAGTAATAGTTTGAGGTAGTTGAATTTGGCTTAGTGTTTTTTTCAATGAACTTGTGCTATCTTCCAAATCACCCATAAGTAGGTCTAAAATATCTTTTTGTGTAACCATACCCTGAATTTTTCCCGTCTTATTAATAATAGGAACTTGTCTGATGTTTTTATCTTTTAATAATATATAACTCTCATTAACAGTGGTATCTTCAGTCACATGAAGCACGTATTCATTCATAATTTGATTGACATGGTAGATAGTATCTCTGGTATCTAAGTTTGCACTTTTTCTATAAACTTCACTGGCTTCTCTGGTAATCTTGTCTTGTTTGGGAAGTGTTTGAAATTCTTTTTCTTCGTTTTCATTTTTGGTGGGGTTTATTTGGTGGGTTTTTTTTAAGTTATACAGTGTTTCAAAAGTACCTCGTGAAGTTAAACTACCATCATTATATATTGCAAACATCGTATTCCCTTATCTAAAATTTACTCTATACTATCGAAAAAGAATTTACAAACACTATTCTAAAATAGTGGTACTTCACCTTTTAGCTCGTGTATCAACCATCTCCGCACAGTATTTGTATCAACTTTTTCTATAATAATATCACCAAATTGGCGCATCACTGGACTGTGATAAAGAGCATAACCTTCTGAGGCTGCAACCGTAGAATAACTTACAAGCCAATCTCCTAAAGCAGTAATATTGCCATAATATGATTCAAAATCGCCCTCTTCACTGTCTCCCAAAACTCTCATAAAATTGTCTCCAACTACAAGGAAAAAACCTTTTCCTTGTTTTGAGCAATCATAAACTGAAGTTACATTAGCTATATCTTGCTCATCTATAAACTGCAAAGACATGATACGCTCTACTTTTTTATCTTCTTTTTCCCAAACCTCTGTCGCACCATCATCACAATACTCTTTAATTTGTAAAGTGTCATGTGAACACTGCAAACGAGCAGTATCACTAACTGATGGCAATAATCCACACCACTGATGCCATTCACATCTATCACCTTTTATAACAGTATGTCCTGCAAAGGACATCTGCTTCTCACGAGAACCTGCTGGTATCCGAATATCTGCAAAAAATTTGTGGGTTTGTAGCCAAATAACATTGGCGCTTACTGGATGAGAGGTACCATTTTCAAAGATACGATGCCAAGTTCCCACATAAAAGTCATCTAAATCAGACCCTGTATGTGGAAAGAACTTTGAAATTGCCTTTTTAAGATGCAAAAGGTCTTTTGTTGTACAAAAAAAATCAAAATTATCAGTGGAAGTCAAGTCGTATGTATTCATATATTACTTCCCACTATAGTGTTAAATAACCATATACTTACAATTATAAGAGTCGGTCGTTAGTATTTTAATGGCAGATTTATGTAATACATCACTATAAGGTACAACATATCTGAACTCCACATCATCTTCATCTATATCATTTGTTTTGATATATTTGAGTGCATTTGAATGAAATATTTTAATATCCTCATCTGTAATAGATTTTGATTCTGAGTGGTTTTTACATTGAAACAGAAGTGTTTTATCGTCTTTGGAACAAAGCAAATCAATACCTTGGTCTTTTTCACCTTCTTGTGTATTGTGTTGTATTACTTTATATCCTAAATCTTCGTATTTTTTAACGGTACGTAAGGCTAAAGTCAGACCATTCTTTTCATGTTCTTCATTTAACTTTATTCTACGGTTTTTCTCTTTTTTATCCATAAATCTTTTAAACAATATAATAGCAATAACTATTGGTACCAAATGCCATATTTTAGATAATGAAGCAAGTACCATCTCAAACATTGTATTTTCTCATCTTTATTCCTTCTTCTCTTTGCTATTCTACTTGTGCCCTATTTTATGGGTTTTTAGCTTATTTCGTTTCATTGTACACTTTGTGAAGCATAAAATCAAGTAATCCATGCATTTGCTACCTAGAAAAATACAAAACTGTATATTTTTCAACCACTTATAAAATCATGCAAGCAAAGATATGGGATATACTAAGTAAAAAAATAAAAGGAACAAAATGGGACTTTTCGATGTAGTTTTACAAAAAGAGATAAATGTCAAAAAATCAAAAGATGAGCTTTTAGCTTTAGTTAAAACAGAGTTGGCCAACAGCTCAAAAAAAGGGCCATCTTTTTCAAATGGTATTTTATGCCTTAACAACTTTAGAGCCCCTACTTCTATCTTAAAATATAATCTCTCCCTTGACCTTGAAAAATCAAACAACAAACACTTTCTTACTATTAATGGAGAGCTACAACAAGTCATCATGCTCGTATTTATTATACTTTTTAGTATCCTTTTTACTTACGGTTTTGGTGTCATATTAGTCGTAGCCTTTGCAATTTTTCAAAAAAAGTTTATGGAAAGATACTTGAATAAAACAATTGAAAAATTGGAGCTCGTAACTGCTTAAGTTTAAAGGGTAATCATGTATCCTATCCCATAACTTTTCATATGCTATATTTATGAAAAACTCAAGGAACAACATGCATCTAAACTTAACCAAAATAGCCCCTTTTTTATTCGTATGGTTATGGAGTACGGGTTTTATTGGTGCAAAATACGGTCTTCCTTATATTGAACCTTTTTTTATGCTTTTTGTTCGTTTTTGTTTTGTTATTCTTATCTTCTTAATATTAATTAAAATTTACCGCTCAACATGGTTAAATCAGACACAAAGTATGCAACAAGTCTTCATTGGAACACTCATTCATGGAGGATATTTAGGTGGAGTCTTTTTTGCCATTAAACTTGGTGTGCCTGCTGGAATTACTGCTATCATAGTTGGACTTCAACCAATAGTTACTACTTTAATCGGACGAATATTTTTAAATCAAGCTTTAAATGGAAAGCAAGCTATTGGCTTACTCTTAGGTTTTGTAGGTATTGCTCTCGTTATACTTGAAAATGCCAGCGTGGATACTCAAAATATGAATGTTTTGGGATTAGGTGCTTGTTTGGTTGCACTTATTTGTATCTCTTTGGGTACAGTACTTCAAAAACGATTAGCAGGTGATGTTTCTCTGTTGACTGGCTCATTTTATCAGTATATTGGAGCAATCATTGTCATTACATTACTCACATTTAGTACTGAGACACAAGAGGTTCTTTATACCACTGAACTGTTCATAGCCATGGCTTGGTTAGTAATTGGATTATCAGTACTGGCAATACTATTATTACTGTATATGATAAGAGAGGGAGAAGTCTCCAAAGTGACCAGTTACTTCTATCTTGTACCTCCAGCAGCTGTTATTCAAAGCTGGTTACTGTTTGATGAGCGACTGGGAGTCTTAGCTATCATAGGTTCTATTCTTACTGTAATTGGGGTAGTTTTTGTTGTTAAAAGTACAACTATTAAAGAATAGAAGTACCTTTAGAAATGAAGAGCGTGTTTTTTCTTTTGTTTACTTGTCAAAATAGCCAGAATCAACTAACTTTTGAGTTTCTGAGTCACCTGGAACTATAGTTACAAATCCTTCTGTGATTTCTTTTCGCAATAAGGAAAGCTCTTGATGTTCTTTTGAGTAGTAAAAAGCCTCAGCTGCTTCAAAACTATTAAACTTGTAAATAACCATGCCTCCAAAAGCATTACCCTCTAAAGTCTTGACAGGACTACCCACCACTACTTCTACATTGTGCTTTTCCAACAGCGGCATAGATAACTGGCTTAGCTCATCAATCCTACTTCGATCCAATATATTATAGTTGTAAATGATATATGCTGACATAATTATTTCCCTTTTGATTTGTTAAATTATATTTAAACTCTTCTGACTTTGACCTAAAGTAAATATTTATTAGTTTTGAACTGGGATTTTATTTAGAAATATTTTAACTTAGAGTCTATTATCCTGCTTTAATATTCACAAACAACTTCACCTTTTGAATCAAACCTCCAGCTACGTTTTGCATCTGTACATTTTTTTATCATCAGGTTTAGTTTATTTGCCCCTGTCTTATTTAAAGTGACTATTTTTTTCTTGTGATTCATAATCATGTTGGCTGAAGTTTCATTACCATACGTAAATATAGGCTCATCTAAATCAACTATATTATCTTTTGTTGCGCAAATAACTCTATACTTTATATTTTTATTCCATACCTCATAACCTGTATGTGTGTTCGTATTAATCGACAAGGCACTAGTACCCAAACCATCACCTTTATGTACAGTTGATGTCCAATAATAATTGTCCTTTTTAAAATTATTTTCCCTTACAATATTTTTAAATAATTTATTAATCTCATAATTTACACCCATATAATCATTTAGTTTTTCAACAAGATATAGTGCGAGAAATTCATCTTTATTTGGAAGATACCAGTTAGACGAATTATTAAAACTTAAATTTGCACAGTGATTACTTGCATCGTCCCAACCCATTTTAATGCCTTCAACGTCTTGAAAAAAGGTTTTATTGGTATATACAATATTTTTATTTCGAATAGAAAACGACCATTTCTGTACTTCTTCTTTTATTTCCAAAGCACTGTCAAACTCAGACTTATCCCAAGTTTTACTTTCAGAAAAAAAACTTTCAGCTTCTTTTGCAAACTCTAAACTTACTTTTTTCTCTGTCAACTCTTCACTTATTTTAGTATGTAGGTTATCTGCAGTTACAGAAAGCAACAGTGTCACAACAACTATTGATAACCAAATCTTAATATTTTTATTCATTATATCGCTTGTACCCATTCAGATTTTGTAACTTTATAATCATAGAATCTAGTCAATAAAGACAGTACTATAGGCATATGTTTAGCACCATAAATCACTGCAGTTGATTCTTTATTTTGAATATTTGAATCAATATGTTTTTTCAGGACATCAACAAGTATTTTATCTCTATCGTCTAATATTGTTTTTTCAAATGCTTGTTTTGCTTCATCATCAAAATACTTATCGTAAGCAGGAAAACTATCCACATTTCTATTAGAAGCAAGACTATTCCTATTTGCAACTAAATATTGTAGGCAACCATATAAAGGAGCTAGAATTAAAATACCTAGCCTAAAAAATAAAGGAATATTTTTCCATGATTTTTCAAAATCTTCTGTACTAATATCTCCATGGATTAAATTAAATCCCTTGTCTTTTATTTTTAAAGCCTCTCTTTGAGTCACTATTCCCAAAGATTTCCTTTTTGCCATGATTGAATATGCTTGAACAATAAACCATGTTTTAGAGGACTTTACACCTTCAAATACTATATTGTCACAACCTTCCAAACGTTTTTGAATTTCTTTATAATAAGATGGATCACCAACATGAATCATTGGAAAAATAAAAAATTTAATCTTTTTATTTGGACTTTCTAATTCGTAAAATGCTGATCGCAATCCAATAACACTACTCTCTAAAAATTGCATGACTTTCCTTTCATATTATTTGTATTCTTATCGGTTCAAAATGTAAACTTCTATCTATACTTCTTAAAACACCCATTTAAATAATCTATACAATCTTTATTTGTACAAGTTATTATTTGTTTCCCTTTTGTTCTATCAGGCTTATTTACATGTTTACTCAAATAAGATAGCAACAAAACTATGATAGAGACTACGAAACCAAGAAATTCCAAAAAGAAAGACAAAAAGAAAAATGAATCAGAAGTATCTTCGGGGCATCTTGTTTGCTCCAAAGGTTTATGACAGTACTTGCAGTTTCCATGGTCTTTATTCATTTATTTTCTTCTTCTTGTACCTGGTAATACCCTCATGAATGAGCCACCAAAACCTATAACCAGAGGAATAATTAAAATTATAAGACCATACTTTCTACCAAATTCGTACCCTTGAGGATAAGCATTGTCATAACCAGCATCAAATCCTTCAGAAAAAGTTTGTTTGTTATCAGATGCATTATCATCAGATGTATACGTAAATGATAAAACTGTAGAAAATAACATAAAAATTGCTACTGACCAAATGATTCCAAAAAACAGTTTTTTAAAAAATAAAATGATTTTGTTTTCAGGAATACTTATAATTGGAAGTTCTTTGTCTTGTTCAATTAACGATTCCTCTATATTCGATGTTTCTTTTATATTTTGTTTTTCATTCTTACTTAAAATAAGTCTTCGAATACTATATATATTTAATAAAATACATAAGACCAATAATCCTACCGTTAATGGTATTGAAGAAGAATAAGGTTGTTTTAAATACCCTACAATGCCCAATATGAATTCAAATATATACAAACTCAACATTATGGATAAAGCTATATAGAATTTTTTAAATACTTTGTATCCTATATCTTTTATAGATTTTAATCCAAAGAAACTAAAAAGCGAAATTCCTAAAAAAACTATCGCACTATTCATAGGTCTAGCAATTCCATCTGGATTAGAATAGGTAAAAATAAGAACAAACATAAGTGGGAATATTCCAGTTACAATAAAATAAAGAAGTGTCATTATAGTTTTAAATAGTTTTTCATCTTTTTTGATAAGCATGAATAAAGCGGATGAACTCAACAATGCACTAAAGACAAAGACTGCACTTTCATTTGAGTAAACTATATTATCAGGTGATGAATACAACATCACCATTGAAAAAATTATATTAAATAAAATAAATATAATGATTGTAATAAAATTAAGCCATTTATAGGACTTGAAAGTATCTATGCCTTTATTGTAAACGGTGATAAGTAGCATTAATGAACATATCAATGAAACAATACTTGAAGCAATGGTATTGGGTGATATCTCTTGTAAAAATAAATAGTTTAAGATTAACACAATTCCAGCTATTAGGAAAAGAAAATAAATATTAATTATTTTCTCAGTAGTCGAGTTTTTGGTCATAAATTTAATCCTTAGTATCAATAATTTTATTGATAGTTTTTGCTTTGACTTTCAATCATTTGTATTTTATATTATAATATTTTTTAGAATAATTATAAGCTTTAGCGAACTCATATTGAGCGAGATACACATCAGCTAAGGCTGCATACACAAAGGATTCAGAATTGTCATAATCTCCATTTTTATTTTTATTTAATATTATTTTTAGAGCTTTTTTATGATACTTTAATGCTGTATCATATTCTCCTTTTGACAAGTAAACATAGCCTATATCAGTATATACTATTCCTACACCTAAAAACCCATCACCATACTCACTTGACTGAATTTTGATAGACATGTCATAAAGCTTGAGAGATTTTTCGTACTCTCCTTTTAAATGATAAGCATCGGCAATATCTTCATAATAATCAGCCGAGTCGTAGTCATTTTCATCAGAATTCATTAGATGGATAGTTAATGCCTTTTCATAATTCTCTAATGCTGTATCATATTCTCCTTTTGAAATATAAACATCACCAAAATCACTATAAGTTTCAGCTATTGATATGTCATCTTTTTCCAGAGTAGCTAACTTATTTTTTAGCACTTTTTGATACTCTGTAATCTTCAAATCATTTTTTTCTTTAGTTTCATTATTTTTATTCACAACAAGAAATGTGACTAAGAAAACTATTGATAGCGGTATCCAAACTTTTTTCTTACTTATAAAGCTTTTTTTTGTTGGCTGTTCTTTTTCCAACGCGTTGAAATATTCTTTAGCCATCAAACCATATGAATAGTGTAGAATATAAAAAGTTACGAGAGAAAAAACCAATACTATTACAGCGAACCACCACGATTCTAATTTTCTCATTTCATCAATAATATATGTTGAACCATAACTGTAAAGGACAATGGGGGATATAGCAATCAAAGGAACCAACCACGAAGCAAAAAAAGAGTACCAAATCAATTTCTTTTTTTCTATTTCACTCGGCATCCTTTTATTATCTTTTATAAACTTTGACATTGTAAAAGATACAGCACCAAATATTGCACCCATACTTGTAGCAATATTTCCATCACCAAAATCTAGTATCGTAGTTATTATTGCGATTAGTATAAGGAGTAACTGGTAAGAAATACTAAATCTCACTATATATTTAAACAAGTTTACATTCTCATTAATTTCTTTTTTGCACAGATTAACATTTTGATTTATAGATTCTTGTGTCATTAATTAACTTAGTTCCGAACTTTAATTACTTTTGTTTTAGCAGAAATATCATGTATACAACGTTTTTCTTTACCAAAAATAAATAGTACATTTATAAATGCAAAAATCCCGCCAATAACAGGAATATGTTGAATTCCCATGTAAACAAGATAACGATTAAGTAAACTTTTTTTAGTAGGAACATTATCCTCCAAATCAACAACTTGGATGTTAAATACTTTTTTCCCTACTGTCTGACCTTTTGTAATAAGAAGTTTGTAATTTATGGCAATAAATACAACAATACTCAAGAGAACAATTCCAATCTCATAACTTAAAGAAGATTCTATCTCTCCTAATAACATATCAAATCCACCAGTAAAATATGCAAATATACCAACTACTACACCCATGATTAGTGCATCAATAAATGAGGCAACAAATCTTGCCCATCGAGAGGCAAGTTCCACTTCAGAACTTTTAATATTAGATAGAGTTTCAGTACTATCTATAGTAGTTGTCCCTTTCAATTCTTCTTTAACTTCGTTGACATTCTTGTTATCTGTATATTCCATACAACATTCCTTAAAATTATTTTGAAGATTATATTCAATTAATTATATAAAGTTACTTATTTTTTACCTTATTAAATTAATTAGTTTTTTAGTTTTAATTACATTTTAGTGACATTTAATTCTAAGCTGAAAATAATTTGTTATAAATTAATAATAATTAAGATTTTCTGTGTATAATTCTTCTAATTTCACTAAGGATAGTCATGCAAGAAGAAGTTAAAAAGAATAATTATTTTATAAGATTATGGAGAGGACAAATCTCTTTACCTATGACATATTGGGTGTGGGGAGTATTTCTTACTTTCGTAGTAACTCTAATAAGTGGTGTCTTGTTTGGTATCATGAGTCAAAACCAATCATTAACAAGTAACATAATGATATTAAGCTTAGGAGCAATCGTACTACTATATAGTTTCTTTATTCTTGTTTCTATTTGGAGAAGTGCTAGCAATCATGATGGTTCTAGAATATGGGCAAATATTGCCAAAATTATAGTTGTTATCAACAGTTTTCTTATCATGCAAGAAGTATATATTGAATCAAAAGTATTTTGGGATTTTGACACAACCATAACTAAACAAATTGAAAGTATAAATACTCAACTCCCCATAAAAATAAATGAACAAGCAGTTCTAATAAGTGCGGGTCTATCCAACAAAACAATATACTATACTTATAAGCTTGACAATATCGAACTTGATAAAAACAGACCTTTTAATATGAAAATCTTCGAAGATAATATTAAAAAAGCTGTATGTAAAGATGGTGAAGTGATAGAAATAATTGAAAACAATTACTCTTTGATGTATAAATATAGAGATAAAAATGAAAAATTAATTACCCAAGTGCATACAGATGAAAAAATGTGTTTAGATTACTACAGTGATGATGAAATTTTGAAGAAAATATTAAATGAAAATGAGAGTTAATTAGGCACAACTATAAGCTGAGTTTTGTTTACGATAATAATTTATCTAGGCCCTAAATTACTTTAAGGCTCTAGCGAAGAGAATAAAGTGTGAAGTTTATTACCATCTCTTCTTGCTGCGGGTTGGG
>ENA-ORXI01003401-ORXI01003401.1-sediment-metagenome-genome-assembly--contig:-NODE-3401-length-10726-cov-4.693586_pt1 | contig 10726 bp, 9 predicted proteins | sample MGYA00237861_ERZ511468 | MGnify/ENA primary metagenome ERZ511468 (study PRJEB26299, sample SAMN06266213) | sediment metagenome | isolation source: Hudson Canyon methane seep mesocosm | place: USA:Hudson...
AATCAAGGTTGATTGAGCAAATTGCAAATTTAGCTAAAGACAAGTATATTGAAGGTATTTCTGAGATTAGAGATGAATCTGATAGAGAAGGTATTCGAGTTGTTATTGAGCTTAAAAAAGATGCAATGGGTGAAATTGTACTTAATAATTTATATAAGTCAACACCACTTGAAACGACTTTTGGAATTATTTTACTTGCTGTTCATAATAAAGAGCCAAAGGTATTTACTCTTCCAGAGCTTTTAACTATCTTCTTATCACACAGAAAAACAGTTATTATAAGAAGAACGATTTTTGATTTAGAAAAAGCAAAAGCAAGAGCGCATATCTTAGAAGGTCTTAGAATTGCTCTTGATAATATTGATGAAATTGTTCAACTTATTAAAACAAGTTCAAATGATGCCGATGCAAAAGAGAAGTTAAAAAATAGATTTGAATTAAGTGAAATTCAATCACAAGCTATTCTAGATATGAGACTGGGTCGATTAACGGGTCTTCAAAGAGATAAACTTGAAGCTGAGTATAATGAGCTTATGCTTCTAATAGCAGAACTTGAATCAATCTTAAAATCTGAAGATAGATTAAATGAGATTATCAAAGAAGAGCTAATTTTAGTTAAAGAAAAACACTCTGATGAAAGACGAACTGATATTGAAGACTCATATGATGAAATCGATATGGAAGACTTAATTCCAAATGAGCCAATGGTTGTAACTATTACTCATAATGGATATGTTAAAAGAGTTCCAATTAAATCTTATGAAAAACAAAGACGTGGTGGAAAAGGTAAAACTGCTGTAACTACCCATGATGATGACTTTATAGAAAAATTCTTTATCAGTAATACTCATGATACGTTGATGTTTGTTACAAATCTTGGTCAATTATACTGGCTTAAAGTATACAGAATTCCAGAAGGAAGTAGAATAGCTAAAGGAAAAGCAGTAGTTAACTTAATCAACTTAAAACCTGATGAGAAAATTATGGCGATTATTCCTACAACAGATTTTGATGAAAGTAAATCTTTAGCATTCTTTACACGAAATGGTATTGTTAAAAGAACTTCATTAAGTGAGTTCTCTAATATCAGAAGTAATGGTGTAAGAGCGATTGTTCTTGATGATGCAGATGAAATTGTAACAGCACAAATCACACTACCAGATTCTCAATACTTAATGGTATTTACAAGTTTGGGTCAATGTATTAGATTTGATATCAACAAAACAAGAGAGCAAGGAAGAAGCACAAGAGGAGTAAGAGGTATTAAGTTTAAAATTGATTCTGATTATGTAATTGATGCAGATGTTATTCAAGATGAAGAACAAGAACTGTTAACCGTATCTGAAAAAGGTATTGGTAAGCGAACCATGGTGGATGAGTACAGACTGACCAATAGAGCTGGTTCTGGTGTTATTTCTATGAAGTTACATCAAAAAACAGGAAATGTAATTGGAAATGTGATTGTAGATGAAACACAAGACTTAATGGCACTTACATCAATTGGTAAAATGATCAGAGTAGATATGCAAAGTATCCGAAAAGCTGGTCGTAATACAAGTGGAGTTATCATTGTAAATGTAGAAAAAGGTGATAAAGTTGTAAGTATTGCTAAGTGTCCAAAAGAAAATGAAGAAGAATTAGAGTTAGATGAAAATGGAATTGCAGTAAATAAAGAAACTGCTGTTCAAAGCCCTGAAGTAAAAGATACTTCAAGTGATGATCAAGGTTTAGTTGAAAATATTGATAATAATAAAGAGGAAAATGAATAATGAGAAAATTTAATGTTGCAGTAGTTGGAGCAACAGGTGCAGTTGGTGAAGAACTTTTTAGAGTAATGGAAGATTATGATTTTCCAATTAACAATTTATTACCATTAGCAAGTGCTAAAAGTGCAGGTACTAAAGTAGAGTATAAAAACAGTGAGTACACTGTTGTTGAATTAACAGAAGATGTATTTGAAAAGTATGAAATTGATATCGCATTTTTTAGTGCTGGTGGAAGTATTTCTGCTAAATTTGCATCACATGCTGTTGAAGCAGGCGCAGTTGTAATTGATAATACAAGTCATTTTAGAATGGATGAAAATGTACCTTTGGTTGTTCCAGAAGTTAATCCAGATGATATTTTGAAATGGAAAGAAACTGGAATTATTGCAAATCCAAATTGTTCAACTATTCAAATGGTTTTATCTCTAAAACCGCTAGATGATTTATATGGCATTAAAAGAGTTGATGTTTCAACTTATCAAGCTGTAAGTGGAGCTGGAAAAGCTGGTATGGAAGAACTTGTAACACAAATGCAAGACTTTTTTGCTTTTAAATTAGGGGATACAAAAATTGAACAATTTGCACATCAAATTGCTCTTAATGTTATACCTCAAATTGATGTTGCACAATCAAACTCTTTTACAAAAGAAGAGATGAAAATGGTGAACGAAACACAAAAAATTCTTGGTAAAGAATTAGCAGTTGCTGCAACTTGTGTAAGAGTTCCTGTTTTAAGAAGTCACAGTGAATCAATTACTGTTACTTTTGAAGATGGAGTTGATGTTGATATTAATGAAGCAAAAAGTGCATTAGAGAGTTTTGATAATGTTGAAGTAATTGATGATTTAGAAAACAATGCATATCCAATGCCAATTATCTCAACAGATACAGACATTACTTATGTAGGTAGACTTAGAAAAGATATATATAGTGATAATATGCTTCACTATTTTAATGTTGCAGATCAAGTTAGAGTGGGTGCGGCTACGAACTCAGTTCGTATTGCATTAAAATGGATTGAGTTAGAAGACGAATAACAATGATTGAACGCTTATTTGAAGCAGCTATGTGGAAGACCAGATTTTTGGTTCTTCTGGCTGTAGTGTTTGGATTATTAGGTGGGGTTGTACTTTTTGTAGTTGCTAGTATGGATATTTGGGGTGTTGCAAAATATACTTTTGATACTATTATAACATCAGCACATCCTAAAAACTTCCATGAAGATATAGTAAGTGGAATTATTGGTGCAGTAGATTTATATCTAATTGCAATAGTAATGTTGATTTTTTCTTTTGGTGTTTATGAATTATTTGTTTCACCTATTGATCATTCTAAAGAAGCAGAAAATGATAGTAAAATATTATCAATTACTTCTCTAGATCAACTCAAAGATAAAATAGCAAAAGTAATAATAATGGTTTTGGTTGTAAACTTTTTTCAAAGAGTATTACACACAGAATACAAAGACGCATTAGAAATGTTGTATTTTGCACTAGCCATTGCAGCACTTTCAATTGGACTTTACTTTTTAGGTAAAGTTGGGAAAAAATAAATTAATTTTTAAAAGGGAATAATATGTCAAAGATTTTTGTAGATGCTTGTTTTAGAAAAGAAACACCTTATACTCCTGTATGGATGATGAGACAAGCCGGACGTTATCTGCCTGAATATATGAAAGTAAGAGCAGAGGCTGGAAACTTTTTAAACTTATGTCATGACCCTGAAAAAGCTTGTGAAGTTACAATTCAACCTTTAGATATAGTAGGAGTTGATGCTGCTATTTTATTTTCAGATATTTTAGTTATACCACTTGAAATGGGAATGCCTTTAGAATTTATTAAAGGTGAGGGTCCATTATTTAGAGATCCAATTAAAAATGAAGCTGAAGTTGATGCTCTAATTGGTGGAGAAGAAGCTGCTTCAAAATTAACCTATGTTTATGATACTATTAAATTATTAAAAGAACAACTTCCAGAAGATAAAGCACTTATTGGTTTTACCGGGGCTCCTTGGACACTGGCAACTTATATGATTGAAGGACAAGGAACTAAAACATACAATATTTGTAAAAAAATGATGTATTCAAATCCTGAACTTCTTCACAAGATTTTAAGAAAAGTAACCGAAGTTGTTAAACTTTATATGGAGAAACAAATTCAAGCGGGTATTGATGTTGTTCAAATCTTTGATTCATGGGCAGCAGCAATTGAACCAGGTCTTTATGATGAATTCTCATGGTCTTACATGGTTGAAATTGCAGAGTACTTAAAAGAGAAATATCCACATATTCCAATAATCATGTTCCCAAAAGGAATTCCAGCATTCTTAGATAAAGTCTATGGAAACTTTGATGTATTTGGTGTAGATTGGGGAACTCCAATGAGTTTAGCCAAAGAAAAACTCGGTGATAAATATGTTCTTCAAGGGAACATGGAACCTTGTAGATTATACTCTAAAGAAGAAACAACTAAATGTGTTGAAAAAATACAAGAAACAATGCAGGGTGAAGGTCATATCTTTAACCTTGGACATGGTATTTTACCAGATGTTCCTGTTGAAAATGCTATTCACTTTGTGAGTGAATGTCAAAGAGTTTCGAAAAAATAATGAATATTTAATAATGAACGGTGAAGAGTAACTTCGCCGTTTATTTTTTGAAAGTGAACTATCCTATGTCTTATTCAAATTCTTTAACCTTTGGACCCATTCCCTCACGACGTTTTGGTATCTCTTTAGGTATTGATTTATCCCCTTCAACCAAACAGTGTAATTTTGATTGTTTATATTGTGAACTCAAACCAGCTAAAACAATTTCAGCTATGGATACGTATCCCAAAGTATCAGATGTGATTGAAGCAGTACAAGAGGCCTTTTCCAAACATGAAAAAATTGATGTCTTAACTATTACAGCAAATGGAGAGCCTACTTTATATCCCCATTTGGATGAACTTATTAATGAACTGGATAAAATCAAAAACAATGCAAAAACACTTATTTTATCAAATGGTGGAAGCATATACAAAAAAGAGATACAACAAACACTTAAAAAACTCGATACTGTAAAACTATCACTTGATTGTGTTTCCCAAGAGTGTTTTAAAAAACTTGACAGAAACAACAAAAGCGTAGAAGTAGAAAAAATAGTTGAAGGTATGATTGAATTTAGAGCTCTGTACGACAAATCATTTGTATTAGAGGTTTTAGTTGTCAAAGACTTAAATGACAAGCCTAAAGAGATAGAGCTGCTTTATGATGCGATTAAAAGAATAAACCCCAACAGGGTAGATGTGGGAACCATTGATCGACCACCCGCTTATGATGTCAAACCTGTATCGTATGAAACACTAGAAAGCATTGCCAATACATTTGAAGGTATCAATGTAAACATTGCTTATAAAAACAGACCCAATGCCGTGCAAGATTTTACTGAAGAAGAAATATTGATTTTGTTAGAGAGAAGACCTTTAACCTTTGAAGATATTGATAATATGTTTACAAAACCAAGCCAAGATATCCTTGATTTACTTGTAAATTCAGGTAAAGTTAATGTTGTAGACAGCAGTGGAGTTAAATTTTACAAAATATAGAAAAAAACCAAAAAATGCCTTGACAAATGAAGGTAATTTCATTATAATTCCACCTCTTTAAACGAAGATGTAGATTCCGGCATAGCTCAGCGGTAGAGTAGATGACTGTTAATCATTTGGTCCCAGGTTCGAATCCTGGTGCCGGAGCCATTTACAACTTTTTAAAGAATCTTATTATTACAAGTTCCGGCATAGCTCAGCGGTAGAGTAGATGACTGTTAATCATTTGGTCCCAGGTTCGAATCCTGGTGCCGGAGCCACTTTTTTGCAACCGCAAAACAAATCAATTTATTAAATCCTCTTTTTAAAAATTTCAGCGTCAAATTAATTATTTAGTTCAGTCACATACTACAAGTATGCTCCTTCTCAAAATAATCAATCTTCCTTGAACTATTCAAAAATAGAATTGACTAAATTGATTTTGAATACATAATAAAATTAATAACATAACTTTTACATTGTTTCTCTTTAATAAACATATATTATAATACATCAATATTATTATATAAGGGAAGCACAATGAAAAAGATAATCTTATTACTATATATACTTTCACTTTCATTATTTGCAGGAATAAATGGAGAAAAAAATTAGATGTAAGTATTTATGACAAAGTTAAATTGAGCGAAATTCTTCGTGAAATATCAAATGAAACTTCAAAATCATTACCAATGAAAATGGATAGAGTAACAACACTTGCAAGAATCTATTCATATAAAAACAAACTTTACTATGTAAAAAAAATAAACTTATCAGCAGAGCCATCTTTAAAAAAGTTTTTGGAAACAAAAAAAAGCAAATATTCACTTAAAAAAGTACTATATAAGCAAGATAAAAATACTGTTTGTAATGAGTTGTTTATGTCCTACTTATTAAAAAAGAAGAATGCTATAATTGAGTATCAATGGCAAGATGAAAATGCTATTCCAATCTTTGAATATACAGTTGAATATAAAGATTGTTTGCAATAATTATATTTTTACATTCAATTTAAATTTACATCCTAGGGGTTGAATCGCAATTTCAGAAACTCTATGAAGTAATCTACGCTACTCAAAAATGATAGGGTGGGGCGGAGCTACAGAAAACAGATTTTTTGTTTTACTTTTCTTATCGTTGCAAAAAGTAAAGAAGCGTGACCACGCATGTGGCGCAAGAGAGATTCAGAATTTCTAATTCTGCATGTGTTGCCTAATTCTAAGAAACTCTCAATAAAGGGGACAGTCCCCTTTATTTCTTCTAATCTTACTTTATAAAAGTATATTTATAGTTTAATTAAAGACGTAATCTTATTTTAGTAAGATACGATTTAATTAAAGGAGTTAGAATGTTCGAATATATAGTTTTTATTATCTTAGGAATACTAGCAATCTATGGAAGCTTAGTATTACTCAAAAAAATAAATAGTATGGAAGGTGAGGAAAAGTTAGCTGAATCAACTTTTATAAAAGAGTTTGGAGAATACTTTATTGTAGACGCAGACTATATTATTTCATATTCTACAAGTATGAAAAAGTTTTTATTGATTTATTATAAAGGTTTTAAATTTTTTAAATACTTTGATAAAAGTAAAAGCAAAGAAAAAATAATTCAAAATATTAAGCTTATAGACATGGAAAAAAAAATAGAAAAGAATATAGACACTACAAATATTACAAGCAAAGAATCTATAAGTAATGAAACAGAAAAATCTCAAAAACTTGAAATAACTTTAGATAATAATGAAGAAATCAATATTGATATTGACAAAAAAATAGATAGAAGGGTTGATAGAAGTGGAGAATTTGAATCTTTTGAAGAGTTTTATAATAAATTTAGTAACTAGAAATTACACTCAGGGGTAGAATCTCCACTTTTTACTCTATAAAGTAGTTTCGTTAAGCATAAGTAAATAGAGTGAGGGGCACTATGGGAATAACATGTCAGCTTTTATCATTCCCCATAGGTTTAGAAAATCCTTCATAGTATTCAAAGGCGAAAGCTCTTAAAACAGATTTTTTCCTTGAAATCTTCAAAATATTATTCACTAAATTGATGTTAGATATATAAAATTCCAGGGTCAGGATATGCAATTATTTTGTTCCATTTTAAATTTACTCCAATAAATAATAACTATTCTCTAAAATTAGCAAAAGCATCTTCAACACTTGGAACATTTTTGTAGCTAGTCTTTGTTAGTCTTACTTTTCTAGTTTTAAGATCACATATTGCAATTTTAAAACTAGCACCCATATGTGGCTCAACTATACAAATAATTTTATTTTCAATCTGTCGTGTTGCATAAATAGTACCTTGAAGGGAAGTAAAAAAATACTTAGGATAGGTTAATGGTGTTATTTCAACAATATCTATCGTTTCTTGATTTTCAAGAGTTTGCATGATATCCATAGCATCCTCATAGTCCTCAAACTGAATACACCAGTCATCAAAAATTTTATTAAAATGTTGTAAATCCTCATCTAGAAATCCACCTGCTATTGATTGAAAAGTAAAAATTGACACAAAAGACACCTTGAAATATATATGATTTTAGAAGTTAATTTTAACATATTTAACTTTCAAATTTATAATTACACCCCAGTTGCCACTTCGAAGCTAAAAATTTCATGGGAATCAATATGTAAAAGTCATTCTATTTTTAAAAGACTTTACTTTTAAAATAAACAGAAATAACAATATTTTTCAAAATTTGTGATAAATAACAAAATTTCTTCAAAATTTTAATTAACTTTAAACATAATACAATATAATTCCGTCCGCTTAAAGTTTATATGCATTAATTTGTAGATAAACAAAGCAGTTAAAGTACATTTTGTTGTACTTTAAATAGCCAGATAATGTCAAGGTAGCTCAGCTGGCTAGAGCGCTGGTCTCATAAGCCGGAGGTCGAGAGTTCAAGTCTCTCTCTTGACACCATTCTTTTAAAGCGCATCATGTGCTTTTTGTTAACCTAGTTAATAATTTAATAATATATATGAATATTTTATGCTGATGTAGCTCAGATGGCTAGAGCAGCTGATTTGTAATCAGCAGGTCGGGGGTTCGACTCCCTTCATCAGCTCCACTTTTTTTGATCGCGGAATAGAGCAGCTCGGTAGCTCGTCGGGCTCATAACCCGAAGGTCACAGGTTCAAATCCTGTTTCCGCAACCAAAACCTAACTACACGCCGAACCTTGAGATAGTACTTTCACACTTTTTTTATCATTAATTTTTAGAATGATTTTTTACCCAAATTACATAACTTAATATATTAGTACTATTTCATCAATAACCACCCTGCTTTTAAAATAAAATAACTTTACCCAATTCCTAAATGTCCTTTAATATAATTAGCTTTATAAAATAAGAGATTACCTCAGTAATAACTGGTTCTATATAAAGCGCCATTTTACTATGAGAACAATAAATGGCTAGAAACCTTTTAAAACTTCTTTTCACTTAGTTAACATTTCTATTTTTCTTTATATGACAAGTATACGTGGGACATATGCTTCCCTTTTATTTAAATCAAGTGACTTTGTTGTTACAAATTAAATATTGTATTTTTTGTGCTATACTCCCTAAATAAAGGGACTTTATGACAGAAATTGAAAAATTAAAAATGAGAAACATTCTAATTGATTTTCTTAAAGTAGCAAAAGATATGGATTCTGATGAAATTAAAGATATGATAAAAGAAATAATTTATGGTGATATGAATATTCCTGTGCATAAAAAAGAAAGTACTGTTGCAATTTTTAATGAGGAAATCTCAAAAATAAGAAATGAATCATAAAACAAACTAAACAATCTTCAAATGTCACATAAATGTGTTTATTCTTAATTTTTACTTAAAAAATATTTTATCAAATATATGTTACTATCTCAAGAATAAGGAACTTTTTTGATAAGACTACTCGTGATTTTACTTATATTTTCAAATCTTTCTTATGCAAGACAATACAGTTACAAACAAAACAAATATATTAGTGATACTGAATATGCTTATGAACAATCAAGAATAAGAGCAGATAAAGAAGAAAATAAATATAAACCAAGTGATGAATATGATGATTATATAAACGAAGTTACTAAAGATGCTGTAATTGTAAAAGAGAAACAAATTATAGAAAATGAAAATGATGAAAGTTCAGGTACTACTTATGGTAGCGGATTTTATGAACAAAAAGAGCCTACAAATACCTACAGATATATAAAAACAATATATGTTGATGAAGATGGTAATCAATTTGATTCAATGCAAGAATATATGAATAACAAAAAAAAGAAAGTTCAAATAAAAAATTATACTCCTAAATATGATGGTGATGAATATCAAAAAAATACCTACTTAAAAAAAGAAGTTTCATTTTTCGATAAAATATCGAATTTTTTCAACTAAACCAAAGAAAAAGGTTAATCCTGGAAAACTCTGAATTAAAAATAAAAAAATTTCTAAATATTGAACCCAGCAATATTTCTGTTGAAATTATAAAAACAGAATCAAGAAATACTTATAATGTTTTAATTAAACTATATAATAATAAATTAGAACATAGATTAAATCAAATACATTCTTTTATATTAAAACATCAATATGATTTTAAATACGGAAACTTTAAAAAAAATACATTTCCACTTAACAAAATTATTATCTATGATGCAGATATAGAAACTATAGATAAAGTTGATGGTACATTCTCTTCAGTATTTGAATTTTACTCAAGTGTAATAAGAAACTTGACAACTCCTACAGATAAATATTTAACTAATAAAGTATTTAACCAGTGTACTTTAAAAAATATAGAATTAAAATACAATAGTACATTTTCATTTATTATTGACAATTGTACAATTGAAGACCTCAATATAAACAACAGTAATATGCCTATTGATGGCGTTTTTGCTATTTCTGAATGTGATATTGGTCAAATCGAAATTAATAATTGTATATTTAGGAATGAATTTATATTTATAGACAATATTCCATTACATACCAACCAGTTAGATTTCTATATATTTTATTGTACTTTTGAAAAAAGTTTTTCTTTTGAAGATAATAGGTTAGATAAAACACAAGTAACTTTTGCAGATAGTAAATTTAAAGAAAACAGTCACTTTAGAAATAATACTGTAGGCAATATTCTAATTGAGAGATGTGATTTTGACACACTTAAAGAAGCTAATTTTAACAATTTTAATATTAATAATAAATTAGATTACGACAAAGAAACATGTAGAATAATTAAACATCATCTTGAAAAGAATAATAATAAAATTGAGGCTAATAAGTTTCATAGCTATGAACTTAAAGCAAAAAAAAACCAACTATTTACAAAACCCAAAATAATTGAAAAGTTAGATGAAAAAACTGTTTTTTTAACCAATGAATT
>ENA-ORXI01003402-ORXI01003402.1-sediment-metagenome-genome-assembly--contig:-NODE-3402-length-10723-cov-16.368589_pt1 | contig 10723 bp, 12 predicted proteins | sample MGYA00237861_ERZ511468 | MGnify/ENA primary metagenome ERZ511468 (study PRJEB26299, sample SAMN06266213) | sediment metagenome | isolation source: Hudson Canyon methane seep mesocosm | place...
GATATAGCTCAGTTGGTTAGAGCACGGGATTCATAACCCCGGGGTCGGCAGTTCAAATCTACCTATCGCCACCATCTTAACTTCTTGTTAGTTAAGATGACTTCAACTAAATGCCATCGGTTGAACAGCTTGAACTTTTGTTGCAGTATGCACGAAGGTGCGTACTATTTTGCTCAACACTGTAAAAGGCCATAGCAATGGCATATATTCGCACATTACCATCCGGTAAGTACCGCGTAGAAATACGTAAAAATCACATAACAATTCAAAATAAAACTTTTGTTGATAAATCAGAGGCTGAACTATGGGCGGCTGACTTTGATAGCAAAATAGAAGTAATTTTTAGTCCCAGGAAGCTAAAAAAAACTACCCCCGGGCAAGTTAAAGAATTTGGTGGTATCGCTTTATTTCAAAAGCTAGGTATGCAAACCGACTTCCTAGCATTCAAAACACTGGTTAATGAATATACGCTCCAATGGGACGGGAAGGATGAAAACATGCTTAGGCGTGCTGAGTTCTGGCTAAATGTATTTGATGACAAGCCTGTCAAAAGTATCAAAGCAAACCATATGCCACTGGTGCAGTTAATGGTTATGGTTCCGAGAAGCTAAAATCTAATAACACGCTCCTGCGCATGGAGTCCGTTTTATCAAGCATATTTATTTATGCCATTGATAAAAAATACCTCGAAAAAATCCTACTGAAAAAGTACGCATAAAAGCCCAAAACAATCAGATAGAACGTTTTGTAACGGTCAAGTAAAACAGGACACTTTTTTAGGCCGAAATCTTATGAAACTCACATTCAAACTCTAAGGGAAATTTATAGTCTAATTTAGAGTGTGTTCGCTTATCGTGATAAAAATATAAATAACCAATATACAACTTTACGTCGCACTATGAATAAATTCTTACCGCCAACCGGAGTGATAACATCGCCTAAAATTTAGATAAGTTACTTAAAAACAGGATCTTCAGCATTCAATAAAATTACTTCAATTTCTTCAGTGATTTCCTCTTGTCGGTATATCTGACTTTTTTTGTGTGATTTTTCTGTGGCTTCATCCAGGTGCCTGACGGCATTATCTAGGTGTTGTAAGCGTTGACTGTTTTCTGCCGCCAACGAAGTATATAAAATATCCTGCAGAGAACTAAAGATATACTGATCAACCAGTTCGATCAGAAACTGCGACGGTTGTAGATTTAACAGTGGCTCATTTTTATACTTAGAATTTCGCTTAATATCCTTAAACGGCGGTAATAATGCTTTCAGCGTAATACCCAAATGTTCATCTTGATGAAACAAGACCGATAAGTTGAATAGCTCATATTTATTACGCAACTGACTGATAGCATCGCTCACACAGCTTAGTACCTGACTAATTTCTTCACTGCTATTTGCGCCTGATAACTCAGTAAAGGCGATATTGGTGTTTTGCAATCGAGCACATAATCGACTACCCACGGCAATGAGATTATCAGATGATGTTTGTGTCAGATGTGCAATCAAGCTTTCATTAAAATTACCGCAAAATCCTCGCTCGGAACCGATAATAATCACGATTAATGGTGTACTAATGTCTAGCTCGGGCAAGCCTGGATAAAACTGTAGGAAATCTTCTGCGACGGTTTCAATATGCTGTACGACTAAACTTTGTGCCTGACGCCGCCTAATGAGTTTATGCATATCCATAAACGCCATATTTTTCAGCGAATGCAAAATACTGCGAATTTCCGTCAGGTGGGCAATATGCTGTTGCAGTGCGCGACTTTGACTCATGCGGCGTTTGATTTTTTATCAAATAGAACATTGATCAGCAATTGTCGCCATTCATGTAAATCGCTGTTTAATGCTAAGGGCGATTCTTGTACCGCCTGCTTTAGTCGCTGCAACTGTCCAGCAATTTGAGCCAGTTGCAAGGTATCAAGTAAGCTGTCGTTATAGGCAATCAGCCAGGCCAACTGAAATTCACTGCTTTCTGGTGCTAAGCGATCCTGTTTTAAAAGTTCCCGTAGCAAACGCCCGCGCTTGATCCGCGCTTCCATTGACGCTTCCAGTTTTTGCCCGAAACGGGAAAAGCTTTCCAATTCCAGAAACTGCAAATATTCTAGTTTGATTTTTCCTGCTTGATCGCGGATTGCTGGGTGCTGAGTTTTACCGCCTATTCGGGATACCGACTTACTAATGTCTATAGCTGGTCGAAAGCCTGAAGCAAACAAGTCGCTATCCAGATAAATCTGTCCATCGGTAATGGAAATCAGGTTGGTTGGAATATACGCGGCTATTTCACCTTGTTTAGTCTCTACGATAGGTAAGGCAGTCATACTTCCACCTCCATGCGTGGCATTCAATCGGGTTGAACGTTCAAGTAATCGGGAATGAACGAAAAATATATCCCCTGGATAGGCCTCACGTCCCGGTGGACGGCGTAGCAATAATGATAATTCACGATAAGTGCGTGCATGGGTTGCCAAATCATCATAAACAATCAATGTATCATGTCCTTGTTGCATCCAGTACTCGGCTAACGCACAACCGGCAAATGGGGCGATATATTGTAAACCCGGCAAAGCGGTCGCTTCGGCAACCACGCAAACGGTATAGTCCATCGCATCATGTTGGCGTAGCAGCTCGATAGTGTTGACGATAGCCGAGCGTTTTTGACCAATCAATACATAGATGCAAAAGACATTTTTACCTTTCTGGTTGATCACGGTATCTATAGCCAAAGCGCTACGCCCCGTACCTTCATCACCGACCAATAACTGCCTCTGGCCTTTACCAATCGGAATCAGAGTATCAATGATTTTAATGCCTGTATACAGCGGTTCACGCACAAATTCGCGCGCAATAATCGGTGGCGATGCTTGTTCTAAATTACCACGTACAACATGCGCAGGCTTACTCTGCCCATCCAACGGCGCCCCCAGCGGATCAATAACTCTACCTAAAAAGGTATCTCCAACCGGTACACTCAATGCATTTCGGGCAAGATGAACCAGCGTACCTGAGGTGAGTGCTTCAGTTTGATAAAACAGAATGGCACCGATCAGTTCGCGGTTAAGATCGAAAACCATTGCGCGACTGCCATCGGCAAAAATCAGAATATCTTCAATAGCCGCCGACGGTAGCCCTTTAATCCAAGTAATACCATCGCCCACAGACACCACGACGCCTTGTTCTTTAATGCGTAATTTAGGATGATAGCGATTTAGCCATTCATGTTGCTTTTGCAATAGCTTACTATCAGCATACAAATCGACATCAAAAGTCATCGGCAAATTCCGCAAAGCCGCTTAACTCATGCTGCAAATTAGCATGCAATACCCAGGCATCTTTATCAATTTTGAGTCCAGCAATCAGTGATGGATCTAAGCTGTACTGGAACTTTAAGGGCTTATCAATTAATGCAGTAAACTTCTGTTCCAGTTGCTGTACTTGGCTTTCACTGAGAGGATAAACGCTGCTGATTTGAATAGTCAGTGTCGTTTCGCTTTCCGTGGTTTGCAAAATTGATTGGCAGGCTTCTGGCAGTTGCTTTAATTGACTCAGCAATAAATCAAACAGGTGTGTTTCCAGTTCTGGCCCGGCAGCTTGTTGCAGTAATAAAGTCGCAAAACGAGCGCCATTTTGTAACGCTAAGGTTTGCTGATGACGCTGTAACTCTTGCTGTTGTCGTTGCAAGGCGGCTTGGTTTTTACTGCGTTCCTGTGCTAGTTCTTTTTGTAGTATTAATAAATGATGTTGCCGTTCCGTTTCCATTTGCTGATGCAATTGAGTCATGGCATTTTGCTTTTCCAAATTCCATTCTTGCAGACGATTGCCATAGCTTTTCTTGAGTTCTTCCGCTTCCTGACGCATTTGCGCGGCTTCGGCCAAAGATTGGTCAATTTGCTGCTTGCGCTGGGCAATAATATTACGCACAGGTTTGTAAAACAGACGCTGTAGGATCCAGACCAGAACCAGAAAATTGATAATTTCCAGTGAAAAAGTGGACAGATTAAATTCCATCGTGAGCCGTCCTGATTAATGAATGATATAAGCGAGCAAGGGGTTTTTAAATAATACGATCAAAATAATGACCAAACAATAAATCGCCAATGACTCAATCATCGCCAGACCGATGAACAGAGTACGCATAATTGATCGTTCTGCTTCTGGCTGCCTTGCCAAAGCCTCCAATGCACTGCTAATGGCTTTCCCCATTGCCAGAGCTGGTCCAAGCACGCCAATGGAGATACCAATAACAGCAGCAATTGTTGAACCTAAAACTATCATAGTGATATCGCTCATAATTATTCCTTTGTATTAATTTGTTGAGATTGCATGGCGCTGGCTAGATAAATCAAAGCCAACATACCGAAAATATAAGCTTGTACTAAAGCTTCAATAATATGCAGCATTAAAATAGGAATCGGCGCTAGAAAACCAGCGACTAAAACAATTAACATCGCTGCCATTTCCAGACTCATAACATTACCGAATAAACGTATCGCCAGCGCTAGCGTACGCGTAAATTCACTGATAATATGAAACGGCAATAGCATCGGTGTTGGCTGTAGATAATGATGTAGATATTTTTTTAAGCCTTGGATGCGGATACCAAACCAGTGTACTGATAAAAACACCAGTATCGCCAGTGCAGAAGTAACCGATAAATCGCCCGTAGGCGAGTGCAACCCAGGAATCAGACCCACCATATTGGCAATAATAAGAAATACCCAAAAAGTAGAAATAAACGGCATAATAAGCCGACCATGTTCTGGCGTTACCTCTAAAACCGTTTGCTCCATCGCCTCGAAAATTCCTTCAATCACAGTTTGCACAGGGCTAGGTAACATTGTCATGTGCCGGGTTGCCAGCCAGACCAGACTAATAATAAATACCATCACACCCCAAGTAGAGATAACCGAGGCATGAATGGTTAGCTGACCTAGCGATAGAGAATACCCTTCATCCATACACTTAATCCTGTTCTTTGATTAATAGGTAAACATTGATTGCGCCGACAAACACACCCAATATCAATAAATTCAACGTCCAGCTCATTGAATAGCCTGTTGCTAAACTATCCAGCCAAGCACCTAAATATGCACCACCAACAATGGGTAATACCAATACCAACCCCAGAGTGCCTAAATACAATGTTTGCGCTAGAATACTGCTTTGTTCGCTACGCGCTTTTTTAATGCGTTTGACCTGATTATTAACCTGTCTTTGTAAGCGTTGTTTTTTATTCATATTGCTTAGCCATTGTTACGTTGTAGCTTCCATAATCTGCTTAGCATGGATTGCTCCATTTTTTGCAAACTACTGCGCGTGGCTATCAATGTTTCTTCTTCAGCTAGCAATTGCTGTTGTAGTTGAGCACTGATACGTTCAAAATCATTATCAATCAAAAAATGCTGCGTGCTAATGCTTAACTCGTTTTTATTAAAGTAGAGTACACCGCCAGGTAAGGCCATATACTGCCATTCTTCAGTTTGCAAGCGATAGCGGAATAGGCCAAAAACTAACGTCGTCATAAACCGTGCATGGTGCGCCTGCAAACCAAAGCTACCGTTGTCATCTTCACCAACAAAAGAAGTCACATTGTCAATACGTTGCTGCTGTGTGGCATCATATAGTTGCAGGCTAAACGTATTCACAGCTCATCCTGCATACTGCCGCGCATATAACACTGTTGCTCAGATATATCATCGTATTTACCCTGTAAAAAGGCTTCACAATCCGTTAAGGTTTTTTCTAGTGGCACGGACACGCCGGTATGTTGGCCATTTTGTTCTAGAACTTTAAACGGCTGTGTTAGATAACGCTGTAATTTGCGCGCACGCATAACAATTTGGCGATCAGTTTCCGATAATTCCTCTATACCTAACATAGCGATAATATCCTCCAACTCATGATAACGCGCTAAATGCTCACGCACACTTTCGGCAATCGAATAATGTCGTTCACCCAATGCGTGTTTATCCATTAGTTTACTACCAGAACGTAAAGGGTCAACTGCGGGATAAATACCTTTGCTGGCCTGATCTCTGGATAAAATAACAATGGTATCTAGGTGACTGAGAATCGCACTCACTGCTGGGTCGGTCATGTCGTCAGCGGGCACATAAACGGCTTGTACCGAAGTAATATTACCACTACGTGTTGATGAAATACGATCTTCAAGCTCAGCGACTTCGGTACTTAAAGTGGGTTGATAGCCGACAGTGGCGGGCATACGCCCGAGTAGACTAGAGACTTCGCTGCCCGCTTGCACAAAGCGAAAAACGTTATCCATGACAAATAGCACTTCTTTTTGCAAGGTATCACGTAAATATTCGGCATAAGTTAGCGCCGATAAACCAATACGAAAACGTACCCCAGGTGATTCATCCATTTGCCCGAAAACCATCAGAGTATCCTGCATCACACCGGCCTGTTGCATTTCCTGCCACAGTTCATGCGCCTCGCGAATGCGCTCACCGACCCCAGCAAATACGGAAACCCCCTTGTGAATAGCAGAAACAGCATGGATAAATTCCATTACCAATACAGTCTTTCCAACTCCTGCACCACCAAACAACCCCGTTTTCCCGCCTTTGACAAAAGGGCAGAGTAAATCGATAACTTTGATACCAGTTTCTAAAATCCCACTAATTCCGGTGGTTTCATAAAGCGGAACAGGTTTAGCATGAATATTACGAAATTCTTGTTGCGGTAGCTCTGGTAAACCATCTAGTGGCTCGCCAAAGATATTTAGTAACCGTCCCAAGTACTGTTTATCCACAGGCACATGCAGTGGCGCCCCAGTATCATAAACGGGCATACCTCGACTTAGTCCGGCTGTACCATGCAAGGTAATAGCACGAACATAACGTTGGTCTAGGTGCTGATGCACTTCAAACAGAAAGGTACTGTGATCAAAACGAGTACATAAGGCCTGACGCAATGGCGGTAATGTTTTGCAATCAATAGTTACCACAGGACCATGGACTTCGGCAATCACGCCGATAGCGATTTGTTCTCTGCTGATAGGTTTGCGCACTCGTCTAATCTCCTGCTGGAATTAATCTAAACGGAGTCGACGTAGAGTTTGGAACACAAACCCCGTTAAAGGTTTTTCTTAGTACTTTATACTGCATTCCCGTAATGAATGGCCTGTTAATTCATTGTTTTTTAAGTGATTTAAGGGAGAAAACCAGTGAAACAATCAAAGTTAAGAAACAAGCATCCCTGATCTTTGTTTAACGCTAGGCTTCAAACCTCTATTCCACCCAATAGTTTAGATACCTCAAATCCTGAAGTTACAGCTCCCTCATGCAAACCATCAAAAAGGTAAGCACCTGCATGATAAGTGTTATTTTCACCGTTGCTTGCTAAAACCTCCTGACGATAACGGATGGACTCTACGTTGTAGCTTGGGGTCATATGCTGTTGTACATCAATAATTTTCTCTGGGTCAATCTGTTGCTCCAGATTATAGGCGAGGCTAAAATGAGTATATTTTTGGGGATCTATGCTGCATAACCGGTCTAAATAGGCGTTGTAACCAGCATCTCCTGTACCTTTTTGGAAAAGATCAAATTCACAGAAATAACTCACGCCGAAATGTTTATATATTGAGGTATCGGTATGAATAACCGTATTGATAACATTCGCTTGCCAAGCCTGAAATCGCCTAATTTCATTTTCCGTGGGATCTTGCAGTAAACTTAGTACCTGATCAGGTGTCGTAGCGAAAATGATTTTATCAAAATGCTGGTATTCGCCGTTAGCCAGATTTATTTTCACCCCGGTTGAATCTCGAGTAATCCCGACAATATTAGCCGCACAATGAATTGAACCACGAAACCCTAATAGGATTTTTTCTATATAAGTATAAACACCGCCATCAATACGATTCCACTGGGTGGATATGCCGGAATGATTAAGTAAAGGTATGCCTATTTCCGCGGGAAAATCAGCAATCGTTTTATAAGGCATAGAATACGCGTACATCAGCAACATTTTTAACCACCGCGCACCGATACTATTAGCTAAATAGTCGGAAATCGGACGATTATGCAATGAATCTTCGCTGGCTATCGCTACCCGGGCTAGAAAACATAAGTAGGAAAACATAATTGGTGTGAGTTTAAGGCCCTCAATAATTTTCTCCCGCAGTGTTTTACAACCGTAGCGGATAGTTCCAACGGATTTGTAATAGTGCCTATCGTCTAAAAAAAGTTCACTGGAAATAGGCGTATCTTTCAGCGGTACCTGAAGGCTATGCATTAGTTTTTGGAAATTCGGAAAGTAATCACGCTGAAACTCGATAACGCCATTGTCCAGAATAATACCTTTGTCCAGTGCGGCACAGGCAATATTCTTATTCAAAGTACGGATATTGCCACCCAGCACTGGCCGCTTTTCAAATACAGTAACTGCATGAACTTTATCCAGTAAATGCGCTGCGGTCATTCCGGCACCGCCGCCGCCGATGATGGCAATTTTCATGGCAACTGTTTGGCTAATACAGAATCACCAGTTAATGCTTCGTACAATTTACAACCAGTGCCAATCGTTCCGGTAAAACTGGGAGAGCCTGATGAGGCGTTACAAAAATAGAAATTCTTGAGTGAAGTTTGATGGTCTAGCCGATCAGCAGCGAAATTTTCTGGTGTTAGATTCGATCCATAGGAATTACCCTCAGGGCTACGACAAAAACTTTCATTGGTTGTTGGACTGCCTAACATTTTAAAAACTAAATGCTCGCGTAAATTGGGCACGTAGCGTTGCTCCATAATATCGATAATGGCGTCGAAAATTTCTTTTTTCTTTTTTCGATAAGCACTGGCATCACGCAGTTTAAGATCATGAAAATAATGATAATTGGCAACGGTTATAAACTGAATAATCTGCTCACCTTCGGGGCAATCACCATGATCCTCAGTGAGAAATCCCGGCGTGGTTACGCCAAAACTAAGCGCGCTATAATCCCCGCGATCATACATATCGGTGAAAGCTTTATTCAGATCAGCTTGTTCGCTGTGAAATAAATTCCAACGGCCAAAACCGTAATCCTTTAAATTTATGCCCTTGACCACACAATAGGCGACAAAATTTGAAGGCGAATAGTCATAATCAAGTTTAGCTCGTACAGCATTGGAAAATTTACTCCTGCCGATCATAGCCGCCGCATGTTTTGGGTCAAAATTACAAATTACATCCTGTCCATAATAGCTTTGAAACAGCGTAGGATTTTGCACATCCATCGTCTTTACGCCCAGCACTCGACTTTTCTCAAGTATAAAATTTGTAACCTTTTGGTTGAAAATGATTTCCCCGCCATTATCCTCAATCACCTTAACCAAAGAATTAATGACGTGCTCGAAATGATGTGTTGGGTAATATGCGCCACGACAATACCCAGTAAACAGCGTTACCCAAGCAAAAAATGACAATTTATTAGGTGGCAGTAAAAAATCTGGCCATTGCAGAGCTAACAGGGTTTGCGCTTCCAACGGCAGTTTGAATGCATCAAATACCTCCTGTAAAGTTGATTTGTGGTATTTAATGACGTGCCAATTGTTTAATGGATGGCTCAGCACCAAAGCAATATTTAACGGTTCCGGAAGTTTTGCTAATTCTCCTGCCGTCTCCCACACTGTAGCGATAAATTTCCGCAAGGGTTCGCTATGTTCGGGAAAGAGCTCCGCTAGACGCTCACAGAGTTTGTCCTTATTGTAAGGAATATCCAGTGCGTAGCCAGGCAATCGCATATGGTCGTAACCATTGGCATCATATTGCTCAAAGGTGACGATTTTATCCAGCCCCAGTTTTTTTAACACGCTATTAACTGTACGTCCTTCAGAACAATTCCAAACATAATGTAATTGTGCATTAAAGTGGTACTTTTCACCTTCTACAAAGGTGTGACCATAGCCACCAGGGAACTCATGCGCCTCGAGCACTTTTACTTTCTTACCGGCTTTAGCCATCAGCGCGGCAAAGGATAAAGCGGCAAGCCCACTACCCAGAATCAGATAGTCAGGGTTTGAATTTAATTGTGTATTCGGCATCTTGCATCCTCCGATATGTATTAATAAAAAATGTCTGGCTTACTTGGCCTTGGTTGTCTCACCAATACTCCTCCTGACGTCAGAATGATCTGTTGTCATCTCGACTTTAGGAGAGAGCTTAGTCTGTATGCTAACACTAAGGCTCGAGATTCCTCCGCCGTCGGCGGACAACATTCTGTCAGTCATTTGCAATTCTCAACGATCTAATTCGATTAATCGCAGCGGCCACTTCCTGCTTTCTTGGCATAGATAAATTACCGGGGTAATCAGGCTGTAAAAAAGGCAAGCCTTGCTGATCTAGTTTTTGGTATAGCCAATGCAACCAATCGTTAATTGTTTGCGCTTTGTCCGCGCTACTTTGCATAGCGTACCTAATGCGTAACAAACAATAACCGACACTCAGTATTTGCGGTGCTTCGACAATTTGCGGTAAAGCTTCTAGGTTGATCAAGTCCATCCCGTATTCCAACTGTTTTGGTGCATTGCGTAACGGCTTGATCCGTATGGGCACTTCTTTTTTCAATCGGTAATTGATATAGGCTGGTGAAAAATTATCTGCCGCTAGGCATCTATGCGCTGAAAATTGTAAAGGCTCCAAACTTTCTTCGGCTATTTCTCCTAGCACTGCTCTTACTTTAATACTTATATCTTTACACTGATAATTATCCATTAGC
>ENA-ORXI01003403-ORXI01003403.1-sediment-metagenome-genome-assembly--contig:-NODE-3403-length-10722-cov-6.177360_pt1 | contig 10722 bp, 8 predicted proteins | sample MGYA00237861_ERZ511468 | MGnify/ENA primary metagenome ERZ511468 (study PRJEB26299, sample SAMN06266213) | sediment metagenome | isolation source: Hudson Canyon methane seep mesocosm | place: USA:Hudson...
ACAATAAGGTATAAAATGAAATATCCAAAGTTTTTTGAAGAAATTGAAACCATTAAATTACAAGATGGTTTATCTGATTTTTTAGGTGCATTTGAAGATGGCATTATAGAGTTTAGTTTTTTAGATATTGTTAAAAGTGCAGGACATTCTTGTCCAACTGTAATGGGTGCTTATTTAATGACGTTAGAAGGTCTTAAAGCTTTATATAAAAATGAAATCCCACAACGTGGAGAAATTATCGTAGAGTTTGCTCAAAATGAAAATGAGGGAGTTGCTGGTCCTATTGCGTCTGTCATTACAAATATCACTGGGGCAACTGTAAATCTTGGATTTAAAGGACTAGCAGGAAAATATGACAGAAGAAATTTAATGCAATTTGAATCTTCAATTAATACAAATGTAAAATTTACAAGAAGAGATACAAATGAGTCGGTGGAAGTTGTTTATGATGCAAGTTCAATTGGAGCTGACGCTAATATGTCACGTCTTATGCAAATTTGTATGCAAGGAAGAGGAACAAAAGAACAACAAGTAGAATTTGGTAGACTTTGGCAACAAAGAGTTGAAGATATTTCTAAAAATATAGACCAAGTTATTAACGTTATTTAGCCACTTTATAAGTGTAAGTTATTTAACTTACACTTATTTTATTTATATTTTAAAAGAATTTTTCTATACGTACCATCACTTTTCATTTTATTCAATTCTTTTTGCCACACTGCAATGATTGAGTCTTCTATATCCAACGAAGCTGCGATATAAAAAGTCAGTGGTACATCACGGTATAAAACAGTCACATCCAATAGATTATAATTTAATTTTTTAAGTAAATCAAAAATCATAAGTTCTGCAGAATACCAAGCCTCAAATCTGTCTCTAATAAACATTTTTGATAATTGTGTTTCAGAGGGTATTATTTTTAAACGAGTAAAATTAAGTTGTTTTAATCTCTTGGTGGTTGGCGCTCCCAGATTAGAACCCACACTTAAATCTTTTAATTCACTTATTCGTGATATTTTTTTGAAATTGGCTTTTTTGACTACAAAAACAGCTTGATCACTTAAAATAGGGCCAATCCATTTATACAAATTTTCTCTATAAGGACGCCTAGCCAATGGAAATGAGAGTTGTTTTGAAGTATTTGCCTCACTGATGACTCTTGCCCATGGTTTTTTTATAATAGTATTATTATTCTGCTGGACTCTTTTTTGAAGTGTATTAACAATCTCAACGGCTAAGCCTTTTAAATAATTATTTTGTGAATATGAATAAGGAGGAAGCTCACCTGTTGAAATTTTAAGTTCAATGGCTTGTGTATTTGTAAAAAAAATAAGAGCAATAATTAAAAGTAAATACGGCATAACTTATCCTTAAGTCAATACCGTATTATATCATCTAAATAAAGCTCTTCTCTAAATTTGTTTATATAATTTGAGTCTTTAAGTAAATGTCGTTATTAAATTATTTAATAACTTAGGCCAACAGCGTCTCTTACAATTTCCATTTTAGCAGAAGCAATTTTTCGAGCTTTGCTTGCCCCATGTTCTAATATCTCTTTTACTTTTTTAGGATTATTCATATAGTAATCTCTTTTTTCAGTATAAGGCGCAAAGTGATCATTTATTTTATCTAAAAGTGCCAGTTTAAAATGTCCATATCCCTCACCTGGAGTTGCATATCTGTTTTGCATTACTTTTAATTCGTCTTCACTCATAAACAGTTCACACAGTTTATAAATATTACATATTGTGTAATCTTTTGCTTCATCTAATTCTTTTGAATCAGTAACTATTCCCATCACTTGTTTTTTTGTTGATTTTTTACTTCCAAACATATCAATCGTGTTCCCATATGACTTTGACATTTTAGCCCCATCAGTTCCTGGAACAGTTTGTAAAACTTCATCGACTTTTGAAACAGGTAAAGTAAAAATTTCACCATAAGTATTGTTAAATGAATTGGCAATATCTCTTGTCATTTCAACGTGTTGAATTTGGTCTTTTCCAACAGGAACTATATTTGAATCATACAGTAAAATATCTGCAGCCATTAAAACAGGATATGAAAATAGTCCATGATTAGCTCCAATGCCCCGTGCTGTTTTATCTTTATAACTGTGTGCACGTTCTAATAAACCCATAGAAGTATGATTTGATAGTAACCAGTATAATTCAAGTACTTCTTTCACATCATGTTGTACCCAAAATGTTGATTTTTCAGGATCCATGCCTAAAGCTAAAAAGTTTACAGCAGCTTCGTAAATATTTTTTTGCAAAGATTCTTTATCTTTTACAGAGGTTAATGCATGATATGATGCAATGAAGGCAAATAATTCACCATCATTTTGTGATTCCACCATTTTTTTAATCATTCCAAAATAGTTTCCAATATGTATTGTACCTGAGGGTTGTATCCCTGATAATATTCTCAAACGTACGTCCTTGATTTTTTTCGTAATTATATCCAATATAAAGTAAAAAATGCCTCTTAGACATTTTATTTATTTATCAGATAAATACAGCAGATTGTTAAAAAATAATTTATTATACAAAACAACAAAAATATATTACAAATCTGATATAATAAATCACTACATAATAAAAGGTTAGTCATGATTGATGATTTTTTAAAAACAAAATTTGCCGATATTATTGATATATTGGATTATCATAAAAGTACATTTGGTATCAAAGAAGATATTCACAGTAACAGTCATCTCAATATGAAAGATGATATTTTTCTTTTGGTCTCTTTTTTCAGTTCGTTTGATAATAAATTTGAAGACAGCTTGATTTCAACGATGTTAGATGATGTCTTAAACCTTTTAAAATATTTTGACAGTATCAATTACAATGAAGATGATAATCAAGCTTTTGGTGGAGATAGCCTCAACGAAATTTATGAAGAGTTTAAAAACAGTAATGAAGAAATCTCATTTGAAGAGTTTAAATCAAAATATTTTGAAATGTTAAAAGATTTAAGAGTACAAGTAATACCTATTATTAATACTAAATTATGTTATTTTGACTTAATGATTTGGGATAAAGCCAGAAAGTCTAAATCAATTCTTCGAGTGTTAAGAACTTTTGGAGCAGATGACAGCTTTAGTACCAAAGAATTTATGGGTAATAAAGAAGTCAATTTCAAATCAATGGTTAAGTATAAATACATTGCTAAAGATACTACACATATTAATCCAGAATACGATAAAAGTGATATTGCCTTTGTTAAAGGTTTATCAGCTAGACCAGAAAACACCGATGAAGCATATGAAGCAAATTTTAACAGATTAATTGGCGTAAAAAATAAAATTGCTATTTTTAAAGGCATGAGTGATGGTGATATAAGATTGGTTGTAAAAGATGTTAATTTTATGAAATTTAATCCTCATGAAACGATAATAAGAGAGGGTGAATTAGCTGAAGACATTTATTTTCTGGTATCTGGAGCTTGTAGAGTTACTGCAAATCATAAAGCAGTTGGACTTCTAACTGAACATCAAATATTTGGTGAATTTGCAGCCATTACAAAAGATATCAGAACAGCAACCATTCGAACAAACTCAATTGTGACAGTTCTTAGCTTTAAACTTGCAACAGAATTATTTGATGAAATTCCAGAAAGCTTTTCTTATTTATATAAAAATGTCATTGATGAATTGATAAAAAAAATTGATTTAGCTAATAATAAAAAATATTAAGATAACTATAGAGTCCAAAGGAAATAATAGATGCCAACTCCAGATTTACTTGACATAAAATTAGAAAAGTTAATAGAAATCATTAAACATAATGAAACATCATTGGGTATAAATAAATCAATTCATTCAGGAAGTTTTTTAAATATAAAAGATGAAATATTTTATTTGGTTAATTTTTTTAGCAGTATTGACAGTAATTTTAAAAATGAGTTACTGGAGAAACTGTTAAATGATGTATTGCATTTTTTAAATATTTATGATCAAATTGAGAGTGCAAATTTTGAGGATTTATGTGCAAAAGCCGAAGGAGTTACTCCTAAAGAAGAATTAAAAAGTGAGTTTGAAACTAAATTAAAAGAAAACAAATTAAAAGTAATATCTATTATTAATACAAGACTGTATTGTATTGATTTACAAATGTGGGAATTGGTAAAAGCATCTAAAAAAATAAAAAGATTTATTAATATTTTTGAAGTGGGAACCGTAAAAAATACTCAAGAATTTTTAAAAATTCAAAAATATAATTTAAAACCAATGTTTAAAAGTAAGTATATTCCTTCAAATGAAGAATTAAAACCAAAGTATTCAGATGAACAAAATAAACTGTTAATTTCTTTAGAAAATATATCAGAAGATGAGCCCGTGGAGGGACTTGAATACTTACTTAAATCAAAAGAATCAATTGGATTTTTTGAAAATATGAGTGATGAAGAGATTAAGTTAATTGCAAATGATATTAAATTTTTAAAATGTAACAGCAGTGAGATTATTACAAAACAAGGTGATAATTTCAGAGAAATGTTTTTCATTCTTTCTGGCGAATGTACAGTCATACAAGATAATAAAATAGTGGGTTCACTTGGACCCAATCAAATATTTGGTGAGTTTTCAAAAATTACTGATAAAAGTAGATTTGCTACAGTCATTACCAAAGTGCCTTCTACCTTAATCAGTTTTAATTTAAGACTTGAATTATTTGATGAAGCTCCATTTAGTTTTTCAACTTTGTATAAAAATATATTAGCAGAGCTGGTTAAAAAAATTGATTTATCAAATCAGTATAAACCCAAATAGATTAAGCCGAAATTTGATTTTTAATTTTATTAATTACTAATTCAATATGTACAAGTAAATTATAATATTCTCCCATAAAAGACAGAGGAACATTTGTTTGTTCTTGAATTAATAATTGCATTTGTTCTAAATGTGAGAGTTCAGTTATTAACTCTTTTTTATTTAGTTGTTTAATTTTTCTGTCTATTTCATTGATTTTTTTGTACCACTTATATATTTTTGATCTCATTGTCCATTTATATAAGGGGGCAACGCCTTTAAACAGTGGAAACATTAGTGTTAAAAGAGGTATTAATAAAAGTTTGAGTCTATCGATATTTGAAGCAATCCAATAGGGAAAAATGGATTCCAACCAACTGTCTCCACTCTCTAAATACTTTAATGCTTCTTCGTTTATGATGGTGTCAAGGTTGAGGATATTGGGAAACTGGTTCTCTTGTGCAAACAGAGATTTGTGTTTATGTACTTCTTTGACTTTTTTTAATAACAGTCGTGTTAATTCATGAGGTATGCCATCACGTGCGACTAAATTGGCAGTTGCTGCTAATAATTGTATATTGCTGTTTGGAAGGTTTTTATATAAATCCATTGTTCCTTCATATAGTTTAAGCGTACTCAAATAGGAATATTTTCTGCTATATGCTTGAGCTCTTTTTATACTTAAGATATTTATTTTTGGATTTCCTAAAAGTTCTTGTGTAATTTTTGATTCAGGAGATACAACAGTTACAAGCGCATCAATTTTTCCTTCTAATAACTGTTTTTTTGCTTCTTTTGATGAGTAGTTAAAAAGTTCACTGTTTGTATTGTCAATGCCATTATCATTTAAAATGCGTTTGGATAAATCAAAGGTACCACTTCCATTTTGACCAATAGATATTTTTTTTCCAATGAGTTCAATTATATAGTTTATCTCAAATCCCTCATTTTTATAAAAAATCCATAAAGGCTCATAGTAAATGCTTGCTAATGATTGAATATGTTGACTGTTTTGGCTGTTTAACGTACCACTTTGAGTAAAACCGATATCGGCTTTTTTCTCTTGTAAAAGTTTTATATTCTCAATTGAGCCTTTTGTCTCTAAAACAGTTACTGATACATTCTCTTGTTCGAGTAATGCTTTATAGGCAAGCGCAACATTGTAGTAAGTTCCATTTTTTGAGCCAGCTGCAATAGTGAGTTCTTTTACAGGTGCAGGCTGAATAAATTTTGAAGTAATAAAAAAGGTTAAAAATGTCACTACAATTATAGGAAGATACACTTTAAAAAAATTAGATATCATAAGGATGCCTTTGAATAATTATATAGGTTATATCTTGTATTATATCAGATGAAAAGTTTTAGTTGGATTTTTTTATTTGGTATTGGATATAATTGCAAAAATTGTACATAAAGAAGTAAAATGATTGATATAAAGTTATTACAAAGAGATTTTGACACTGTAGCGGCTGCTTTAACTAGAAAAGGCGTTGATGCTGATATTTTAAATAAATTAAAGTCAATTTCTGCTGATGCTAAAGTGAAAAGACAAGAGATGGAAACCGTAACTGCTGAACAAAATAAACTCTCTAAAGAGTTTGGCCGTTATAAAAAAGAAAAACTTGATATAACTCCATTACAAACATCTATTAATGACTTAAAAGCGAAAAAGCAATTATTAGAGGATGAGGTAAAAGCTTTAGAAGATGAACTTACTGCAATCGCTCTGGGTATTCCAAATATGCCTGATGATTGTGTACCAAATGGGGAAAGTGAAGATGATAATGTCGTTTTAGAAATTATTGGCGAGAAACCAACATTTGATTACGAACCAAAAGAACATTGGGACTTAGGTGAAAAAGACGGAACTTTAGACTTCCCAAGAGGTGTGAAACTGGCAAAATCAAGATTTGTAGCTATGCGAGGGCAGGCTGCAAAAATGGAGAGAGCATTGATTAATTACATGCTTGATTTTAATGCAAAAAGAGGTTTTGAAGAGTGGTATGTTCCTTTTATGGCAAATACTAATACGCTTAAAGGTACAGGCCAACTTCCTAAATTCGAAGATGATTTATTTAAAATTGATGGGGAGGACTTATATCTTATTCCTACAGCTGAAGTGGTATTAACAAACCTTTACAATGATGAAATCGTATCGGCTGAAGAGTTGCCACTGTTAATGACATCTTATACTCCTTGTTTCAGAAAAGAAGCTGGAAGTGCTGGACGTGATACAAGAGGATTAATAAGACAACATCAGTTTGACAAAGTTGAGATGGTAGCAATTACCAAACCAGCTCAAAGTGAAGAAGTATTTGAAAAAATGATTAGTTGTGCTTCAGAGTTATTAACTTCATTAGGACTTGCTCATCAAAAAGTACAACTGTGTACAGGTGATCTTGGATTTAGTGCGGCAACAACTATTGATTTAGAAGTTTGGTTACCAGGACAAAATAAATACAGAGAAATTTCGTCAATCTCAAATACAAAAGAATTTCAATCAAGACGGGCTAAAATCAGATTTAAAGATGGGAAGAAAAATGTTCTTACTCATACTTTAAATGGTTCTAGTTTGGCTGTTGGTAGAACTTTAGTAGCTATTATGGAAAACTATCAAAACGAGGATGGAAGTATTACTATTCCTGATGTTCTAAAAAAATATATGTGAGACGCGTAATAAAAGCCAACTGCTTGGCTTTTATAGCGTCGGAACCGAAGTCGATGTGCGCGCAGTGCACCGACGAAGGCCGTGGGACTCGTAAAAAAGCCAACTGCTTGGCTTTTATAGCGTCGGAACCGAAGTTGATGTGCATACTTGCGCCAACGAAGGCTGTCAGACTGTTTTAAACTACAAGGATAATATTTTATGCTACAGTAAAATATTATCCTTTTGATCTTAATATAATCTCAAAAAATATCTTAATAAATATACTTAATGGTTCTTCTTTACTTATGGTATGAGAAGTATTAGTTATAATTGGAATAATTAAATTAAAGATGGAAAGAATACTCTCCATTCTCTAAAAATATATATGTAAGGTTTTATGAAGGCTGGTCTTCATGTAAAAGTATTATTAGTTTATAGTGAATATAAGGTATAAATATGTTAACCGATCTCATTAAAACAACTTTTGCCCGACTTAATAAAGAGTCAACCCCTGCAACCCCCGATATGTATAGAAAATATTTTTGTGAAGAAGCCAGAAAAATTGGTCTTTATAATGGTGAATGTAATTCTATTAATTCTCTTATTGATTCTTTATCCTATCAAAATAAACGTAAGTTAAAAAAACTTGATATAGAATCTATGGATCAGCTTTTAGATTTTTTATCAAAACAGTTAGAGGGTCCTGGAGATAAATTTGATAAAAATGAAGACAGCGAGGAGTCATCATCTTTACAAACTGAAAATTTAAAAAATCTCCAAGGACTTGTTGAAATAGTAAAAGACGCATTACATCCTTCTATTGGTAATTTATATTCTGAAGAAATAGAGGGGATAAATGAAAAAATAGCAGAACATCCAGAATTGCTATCAGATAAAAATACACAAGAAACCATTCATAAACTCGCACTTGGAAGGGCGAGTTTTGATAAAAGATTAATTGTAAGTCAAACTATAGACCTCTCCGATATCACATCAGACATTTCAAAAAGTTTGAATAAATCAATCGAAATAAATAAAATAGGTAGTAATAAAATTTTGCAAGCAAGAACCCAACTTAGAGATTTTGAAAAAGTAGATTTTTCAAATGAAAAACAGACGACATTATTAAAAAACCATTTCATTTCAATATCTGATGCTATTGAAACAGAGGCAAAATTATTAGACAGTAATTTAAATAAAGAAAATAAATTTATAAGAGTGATGTCAGAAAAAATATCAACGATTAAGAGCAATATTGAAAATGCAGATGCTAACGAAAATTTCGATTTTTTAACAGGAGTTTATTCGAAGGGCGGTTTTAGAGAACCCCTTAAGGATATAGAAGAAAGATATTCTAAAAGTAAAGAAGATTACTGTCTGATATTATATGATTTGGATAGACTTGATAAAATAAATAAGGTGTATGGTTTTGAGGCGGGAGATAAAGTAATTTCTGTTTTTGCTAATTTGTTAAAAAAGCAGTTTGATGAAAATGGGGCAGTGGGCAGATATGGTGGAAATAAGTTTTTGCTTGCTTTGAATAATATTGATTTGGATACGGGTATTAAATATGCAAATGGCATTTTGGAAGTATTGCGTAATGTTCAATTTACCTATAGAGATGAAAAAATGAAAGTGACCTTATCAGGTGCTGTTTGTTCAAGATCAAATAACAGTTCTCAAGACTCAATGGTAACGAAGTTACATGACTTATTACAAAGAGCAAAAGACAATGGAAGAAACAGAATTGAAATTTGTTCTTTGAAAAATAAACAGAGTTTGTAAAAGGCGAAGAAGGAGAGTTAATAGCTCTCCTTCTTCCTCTATTTACTTTTAAGAGTATCCAAGTTATCTAAGATAACTTCATCCCAGCTTGATTTTACAGGACCATCAAGTCTTGTATAATTAGCTTTAAAAGTACTTTCAACTGCTAAGTTTCCATTACTTTGAGGAGCATGACATAAAGTACAACTAAATCGTGCACCTGCTAATTTAGAAATAGGTTTAATCGATGTTTCATTTTTCATGTTATCAATTGATTTAGTAAATGTTTTACCATCAAAATTATGTTTAGGTCTAAAATCTATAAAGTGAGATTTTGGAATTGCAGTGGCTTCCATAGATGGTGCGATTGCTGGATCATGACACCCTATACATGAGTTGTTATTGATGGTTATAGGTAAAAAGCCTTCAACACTATGAGGAATCATAGGTGGAGCATCTTGATATGCTCTGTCAAATATAGTAGAAGATCCAGGAGCATCTTTAACATATTCTGTTTTACTAGCAGCCGTTGTATTCTCTGCATATATTGTTGTTTTTCTTAACCCCAAAGATTTCTCTGTGATTTCAGTACCAACCGTTGCATTAACATTTTTATTCATTGTACAACCTACAATAAAAAAGGCTGTAATGATTGTTACTCCTAAAAATAAACTTTGTAATTTCATTTTATTCTCCTTTTATTCTTTTTTTAATTACTTATGCAGGATAAATTTTAGATGCACATTTTTTAAAGTCCGTCTGTTTTGATTGAGGACAAGTTGCATCTAAACAAACTTTGTTAATGAATACTTTCTCATCAAACCAAGGAACAAATACAAGGCCCATTGGTGGTCTGTTCCTTCCTCTTGTCTCAACTCTTGCTTTAACTTTTCCACGTCTTGATTCTACCCAACAAAGGGCTCCTTGTTTGACATTATATTTTTTAGCATCCTTGGGATGCATATAACATAATGCTTCAGGAACTGCTCTGTATAATTCAGGAACTCTCATTGTCATCGTTCCTGAGTGCCAGTGTTCAAGTACTCTTCCGGTTGATAACCATACAGGATACTCTTCAGTTGGCATTTCTGGTGCATCCATATAAGGTCTTGCAAAGATTTTTGCTTTATTTTTAAGAGATTTTTTGTTTTTATCAGTGATACCTTTTAGGTCACCTTGTGCAAGTTTCTTAGCTAATTTACCATAGTATGCAAAATCACCATTGTTTTCTTTTGCAGCATATGGGTCATATTTAGAGTTAAATCTCCATTGAGTCTCTACTCCATTTACAACTGGCCATTTAAGACCTCTAACTTTATGATATGTATCAAAGTCAGCTAAATCATGTGCATGTCCACGTCCAAAGTCAGCATATTCTTCAAATAAATACTTTTGAATAAAGAATCCGTAACCATCAAATACTTTATCATCAGATCCAACAACATTTCTTGAATCTCCATATGCTTCTGTATTATCAAATCCAGCTTGAATAGGATCTTCTTTATCTAGTTTATATGCTCTTGCTTTTTTGCTTGCAAAAAGAACATCAAACATTGAT
>ENA-ORXI01003405-ORXI01003405.1-sediment-metagenome-genome-assembly--contig:-NODE-3405-length-10706-cov-9.472857_pt1 | contig 10706 bp, 12 predicted proteins | sample MGYA00237861_ERZ511468 | MGnify/ENA primary metagenome ERZ511468 (study PRJEB26299, sample SAMN06266213) | sediment metagenome | isolation source: Hudson Canyon methane seep mesocosm | place...
TGTCAGGACAAATATCGGCCTGCTCATAGGCAAACAAACTACCTGTTCGGCCGAAACCGGTGGCAATTTCATCAAGAATAAGTAATACATTATGTTGGTCGCACAAGGCTCGAACTTGGCGTAAATATTCAGGGCAATAAAAACGCATGCCGCCAGCACCTTGCACTAAAGGCTCGAGAATGACAGCTGCTATTTCATCACACTGCTCAATGATTAACTGTTTAAATTCAGCAATGTCACTATCCTGCCAGTCTTCATCATTCTGACAAGTAGGCGCCGGTGCAAAGAGGTGTTTAGCTAATACATGGTCAAACATGCCATGCATGCCATTTTCAGGATCGCTTACTGCCATCGCCCCAAAAGTATCACCATGATAGCCATTACGAACCGTTAATAAACGTTGCTTGTTTGGCTTACCCTGAGCAAACCAATATTGAATCGCCATCTTAATAGCGACTTCAACTGAAATAGAACCTGAGTCTGCTAAAAACACAGTCTGCAAGGGCTCAGCAGTCATTTCAATGAGTTTTCGCGAGAGTTCAACTGCTGGCTGATGAGTCAGGCCACCAAACATCACATGTGACATTTGGTCAATTTGCTGTTTTGCAGCATTATTTAATTGAGGATGATTATAACCATGAATAGCCGACCACCAAGATGACATGCCATCAATAATTTCGCGTCCATCTTTAAGTATTAACCGCACACCATTGGCTGACACGACTTCATGAATCAATGAAGGCTTGGCAACACTGCTATAAGGATGCCAAATATGTTTAGCATCGAATTGTAGATTATCTTGAGATTCCATAGCACGAGATCATACAGGCAATGAAGTAAATTATCTGCAGTAGGTCGGGCTTTAGCCCGACATGTTGGACTAAAGGTCCAACCTACAGTAGAAATAGTCAATAATGTAATAAAGAGACTTATTTAGTAGTGCTAAAACTCTCGCCACACCCACATGATGAAACAACATTAGGGTTATTAAACTTAAAGGTTTGATTTAAACCTTGTTTGACGAAGTCTAATTCAATTCCATCAAGAATTGGCATACTGGCTTCATCAACAATAACTTTAACACCATCTTGCTCTATCACCGTATCGTTATCATTGACTGATTCAGCAAAATCCATCGCATAGCTATAACCTGAACAACCGCTTTCAGTTACACCAATACGAAGACCAATGGCGGCTTCACGTTTAGCAACCATTTCTTCAACGCGACTCACTGCCGACTCTGTTAATTTAATCATTATTGACCTACTTGAATACTATCGAACTTAATAACACTATCGCCATGTTTGCTTTGTTCATGATTATGCACAACCTGACCTAAAGTAATGCCTGACAGGTACTGTTTGATTTGCTCACTCAAACTAGTCCATAGTTCATGGCTTAAACATGCTTCCTCACCATGGCAATTGCCTTTACCATCACAAGCAGTGCTATCTACTTTTTCATCAACAGCAGAAATAACATCTAAAACAGTAATTTCATCGGCAGTTCGGCTTAAACGATAACCACCACCCGGACCACGAGTACTACTTACTAAACCTTGTTTTCTTAGCTTAGCAAATAATTGTTCTAAATATGACAATGAGATACCTTGGCGATCAGAAATATCAGCTAATGTAATAGCGCCTAAGCCATAATTTAGGCTTAAATCTAACATTGCCGTGACAGCATAGCGGCCTTTTGTCGTTAAACGCATGTGAATACCCTTTTAAAATCTAAGCTTAAATTTTCACATACCCGACTATTTTAGTCAACTTCTTTATTGTCTTCCTTTTGGCTCAGCTCACACTTATCTAAGCCTGGCATTTCAACGTCAGAAACTTCTCCACCAAGGTGCTGAATGGTTGATGACATTGAATCTATTCGTTTATCAAGTGCATGAATATGTTCTATCAAACCATGGATAGCAGTCGCGACAGGATCAAGCGTTTCACTAGAGGTACCATAAGCATCAAAACCAACAGACTGCGCAAGTTTTTGCTTTTGTTTTTGCTCTTCTGTTTGTTGAGTTTGCACAACACGGCCCGGTACACCTATCACTGTTTCTCCAGCCACCACATCTTTAACAACAACAGCATTCGAACCAATTCGTGCTCCATCGTGAAGACAAATAGGACCGAGAACTTTGGCCCCAGCACCCACCACTACATTATTAGCTAAGGTTGGATGTCGTTTACCCTCTTTCCATGAGGTTCCACCAAGGGTGACACCGTGATAAATCGTACAGTCATCACCAATTTCTGCAGTTTCACCAATCACCACGCCCATGCCATGATCAATAAAAAATCGACGACCAATTTTAACGGCAGGATGAATCTCAATGCCTGTTAACCAACGACTAATCATTGATAAGAAGCGAGCAACCCACTTAAGGTTTTGCTTCCAAAACCAATGGCTAACTCGATGCCATTGCAGAGCTTGAACACCAGGATAAGTGGTGATAATCTCAAAAGCATTTCGAGCGGCAGGATCACGATCAAAAACGCAGTTAACATCTTCCTTAATCAGTTGCCATAAGGTGACTTTCTCAGTCATTACTCTCTCCTTTTCCCTTTTCAGCTGCTCGTAAAATACCATGTAATATTTGTAACTCATTACGATCTAAATCGGCACGGTTAAATAATCGACGCAGGCGACGCATTAAGTTCTTTGGTTGCCCTGGATCTAAAAAGCCAATCGCCGTTAATGATTGTTCAAAGTGACCATAAAGGTGTTCTAAATCTTCGGCATTTATTTCTTCTCGTTGCTCACCTACGCGTCCGACTTCAATTGTTGGATCAAAACTCATTTTAAGTTCATAGGCTAACACTTGCACAGCTGCTGCAAGATTCAATGAACTATAGTCAGTATTTGCCGGAATATTAACCAAATGTTGGCATCGGTCTAACTCTTCATTAGTTAAACCTGAATGCTCACGACCAAAAATAATAGCAACTTCGGCATCATCTGGTGTTTGTTGAATCTGTGCTACTGCCTCACGAGGGTTCACTATAGGAACAGGCAAATGGCGTAGGCGTGCACTCATGCCATAGACTTGCTGGCAGCCTTCTAAAGCGGCATCTAAAGTGTCATGAACCACTGCTCTTGCCAACACATCATCAGCACCTGAAGCCCGTGCAGTCGCTTCTGCACTAGGATAAATCTTAGGTGTCACCAAATGTAAGTTTGATAAACCCATTGTTTTCATCGCTCGTGCTGCTGCACCAATATTACCTGGATGTGTTGTGCCTACTAAGACAAAGCGAATATTATCAAGTGTTCTCATGATTCTCTCTTGGTTAAAAACATGGCATCACCATAACTAAAAAAGCGATATTTCTGTTCAATGGCATGATGATAAGCCGACATAATATGTTCTCTACCTGCAAAAGCAGACACTAACATCAATAAGGTTGATTCTGAGGTATGAAAATTAGTAATCATCGCATCAACACTTTTAAATTGATAACCCGGATAAATAAAAATCTCAGTTTCACCACTAAATGGTTCAATTTGTCCCGATTGCGAAGCACTCTCTAATGCGCGAACACTGGTTGTTCCCACCGCTATAACTCGTCCACCACGGGCACGTGTTGCGTTAACTTGGTCGCAGACATCTTGTGTTACTTCGATTCGTTCAGAGTGCATCTGATGCGTTTTAATATCATCAACTCGAACAGGTTGAAATGTCCCTGCACCGACATGTAATGTTACCTGTGCAGTCTCAATACCTAATGCATCAACTTTGTCGAGCATAGCCTGATCAAAATGTAAGCCTGCCGTTGGCGCGGCTACAGCACCAATATGCTGCGCATACACAGTTTGGTAACGCTCAATATCATCCTTATCAACATCACGTTCTATATAAGGGGGTAATGGCAAGCGACCATATTGCTCTAATGCTTGAGTTGCAGACAGGTCACCATGAAAATACAGCTCAAATAAAGCACCTTGACGCCCGAGTACCTCAATATCGATAACACCTTCCATCAATAAGCGTCGACCTTGTCCCGGTGACTTACTACTGCGGATATGAGCCAATGCTCGGTGTTCATCTAATACTCGCTCTACCAGCACTTCAATCTTGCCACCGGTTTCTTTTTCGCCGAGTAATCGTGCAGGAATAACCTTAGTATTATTGAATACTAATAAGTCATCAGGTCTTAACAAGCTTGGTAAATCAAGAAATTTTAGATCATTAATATCGCCAGAATCCCCATCAAGCGACAGTAGTCTACTTGCTGTTCTCTGGTCAGATGGAAACTGAGCAATTAGCTCAGATGGTAAATCAAATCGGAAATCGGTAAGTTGCATGAAGAGATCATATCAAACTCTTTGTAATACTGTGATCAATAAACGTCATAAGTGCATCAAAATCAACATCAGGCTGCAATTTATTATCAATAATTAAACTTGCTAAACCATGCATTAATGACCAGATATAAATAGCTTGTAGTCTTGCGTCATCACCAGCGATTATTTCTAAGCTCTGCAACAGCTCTATCATCAGTAACAATTCATTAAACGATGAATCACTGGCATGTTGCAAAGTCTCATTTTTTTGCACCACACTATCGCCAAACATTAAACGATAATAAGCAGAGTTTTCTACTGCGAAAGTAATATAGGCCTTACCCATATTTTTAAACCGATTTATTTCATCCACTGAATCATCAATACGCGCTGTTTTTAAAGCATGACTAAACTGCTTAAAACCTTCAATTGCCGTTGCAGTTAATAAATCTGCCTTATCTGAGAAATGGCGATAAGCAGCCGTACGCGAAACACCGACCCATTCACTTAGATTGCGCATTGTTAGCTGATCAATACCTTGTTGACTAATCATTTCAATTGCAGCATTGATTAATGCAAATCGTAGATCACCATGATGATAATTCTGTTTATTTTCTTGTTTCATAAAAAGAATTTAACACTTAATGTTGACACGGTCTACTTCAATCAATAAGATACATGTTAGCATCGTCAACATTAAGGTGAACAAGATGAATTTCAGTTATTTATTGAAGTACCTTTTAGCAATATTAATTTCTCACAATTTATATGCAGCAGATATCATCGTTACCGTCGAAAACATTCAAAATCGTGATGGCACCATCAATATTGCCCTGTTTACAGAATCAGGGGGCTTTCCCAATGAAGCTGCAAAAACACAGGGCATGACACTTCCTGTAGAACACCCATTGGTAAAAGGAACCTTTACTAACCTTCCTGAAAACAACTACGCCATAGCTGTATATCAAGATGAAAATGGTAATAATAAATTAGATAAAAATTTCTTTGGAATACCTAAAGAACCCTATGGGTTTAGTGGTAATAGTGCAAAGCTTGGCCCTCCAAGCTTTGATGAAGCAAGTAGTTCTCTTACAAGAGATGACATACATTTAGTAATTAGGTTGAAATAATTATGGACACATATTTATTATTAAAAACGTTACACATTATCGGTGCCATTTTATTTCTAGGTAACATCATCATTACTGGTTGGTGGAAAATTATGGCCAATAGAACTAAGAAGCCCGAAATCATAGCATTTGCTCAAAGACAAGTGACACTAACAGATTTTGTATTCACAGCAGGTGGATCAACACTACTTTTTACTGCTGGTATAGCTAACATCATCATCTATGATGTCAATATTATGACCACCCCCTGGATTTTATGGGGTCTAGCTCTGTTTACTTTATCAGGCATTATTTGGGCAGTAATCCTGATCCCAATCCAAATTAAACAAGCTCTTGAAGCTAAGCAATTTACAGCTCAGACCATTATTTCTCAAGACTATTGGCGGCGAGAGATGCAATGGTATATTTATGGCATTATTGCCATCGTCTTACCCTTGATTAGTGTTGTATTAATGGTGCTAAAACCAAGTTAAATGGAGAAATAGTCATGAAAGAAAAACTTATTTTAATCACTGGTGCATCAAGTGGCATAGGGGCTGAAATGGCTAGACAATTTGCACAACAAGGGCATATTCTTTTATTGCTAGCTAGAAACCAGAAACGTCTTGAAGAAGTAAGCATTGAAATCAGACAAAAAGGTGGTCAGGCTTATTGTTACCCAACTGATGTTGGTGAATATGATCAAGTTGAAAAGATCACCAATACAATAAAGAAAACTCATGGCGTACCTGATGTCATCATTAATAATGCAGGCAGTGGCTTGTGGCGATTTATCGAAGAAACATCGTATGAAGATATTCTTGCCAATATCAAAGCCCCTTATTTAGCTGCAGCTTATATGACCAAAGCCTTTATGCCCGAAATGTTAGAAAGAAACTCTGGTCACATCGTTAATATGACCTCTATTGCTGCGAAAATGCCTTTTTCAGGAGCAACAACTTATGTTGCCTCCCGCAAAGCGATGATTGGTCTTCATGAAGCTCTAACGATGGATCTCCATGGAACGGCTATCAGAACATCACTAAGCTATTTTGCAAAAGTCGAAAGTAGCTTCTGGCAGAACAACCCAGGAAGTGAAGAGCGCTTGCCTGTAGCACAAAAATTAATCCCTATTATCAGCACAGAGAAAGCAGCAGAAGCGGTTGTTAAAGGTGTTGCAAAAGGCAGAAGAGATATAACAGCCCCATTTATGATTCGCATTTTACTATTTTTAAACTGGCTTACCTCTCCCATCACAAAACTTATAATGCATGCCACAGGCTATAAACGAGAAACATCAAATAAACCTTCCCAAAATTAGCCTAGCTCGTTATAATTCGCGTTCTTATTTGGCCGGGGTGGCGGAACTGGTAGACGCGCCGGATTCAAAATCCGGTTTCTTCGGAAGTGTCGGTTCGATTCCGACCCTCGGTACCAATTTAAGACGCACACTTCTTTTACCTATTAAATCAGTAACCTACAGCAATCCCGCTTCGACCCTGTGGACTGCATTACATCTCCCCCTTCTTCACTCTTTGAACAGTAGAAGCGGCTACTTTGAGCTTCTCAGCAGTCTTCCTGATAGATGTACCAGCTTCAAGCTCCTTCATGATTGCCTCAGCATCAACTGAAGGCTTCCTGCCCTTGTAGACTCCACGCTCTTTAGCTTTGGCAATACCTTCGCGCTGTCTCTCACGGTTCATCTCACGTTCAAACTCATAGAATGAACCCAGCAGCTTAAGCATGAGCTTCTGCATGGGACTATCACCACCAGTAAACTCCAGACTTTCCTTGATGAATTTAACTGATGCACCCTTATGGTTAATCTCCTCGATGATGTCCTTCAGATCACCAAGGTTACGCGCTAGTCGCGATATGTCATGAACCACTACAAGGTCACCTTCTCGGAGGTTTCTGAGCATCTCTTCTAGCTGTGGTCGCTCTCTTGTTGCTCCACTGACCTTCTCCTCGAAAATGATGTCTAGCTTCTCTCCATCAAGCTGTCTCTCTGTGTTCTGATCTACGCTGGATACACGAATGTAACCGATTACCTTGCTCATTACTGACTCCCTTCCGTACCGTTATGACTCTTAGAGCCTGACACATTAAAACAATCAGATCTACAAAGCAAGAGTTTACACTGAGAAAACTGTACCGACCTCCTGTATCGACATGGGTGAACCCTATTAAATACATATATAATCATCTTTCTATAGCTTATTGCTAAGCAGAGGAACTACTGCTGTAACCAGCGTGTTATGACTCTGATAGTTACAGTTTTGTGTAACATCTGATACTATAAATTAAACAAAATTTAGGAGTTTTCATAGAGGTTCATGACAAATGAAGATTAAAGCAGATGATCCTACTAAGGTTGGCAATATTCATTTTACTAATCATGTCCTTTTTCCAGTCACGATTGCAGCTGTAGCCGCAGGTTTTGTATTTTTAGTAGCCATACTCATCCATGGAAACCTAGATTTAAAAACATGGGCTAAAAATGAGGTCATAGATACACAAGCTATCCTGCAGCAATTAATATTCATGGAAACAAAGACACTGGAGTCCACCATAGATTCCATGGCTATTAATCCCGATTTAATTAATCCATTCTTAGCTAGTGATCGTGAACAATTATTGAAAAATTCCCACTCGCTATATCTCACGCTTAAGCAAAAATACAATCTAAGCCATTTCTACTTCCATGAGCTAAACCAAAACAATTTCCTTAGGGTGCATCACCCTCCACGCTATGGAGATAAAATAGACCGCTATACTATGAAAACAGCTGCATTAAGCAAGCAGGTTTCGACAGGTCTCGAGCTTGGAGTTCTTGGCACTTATACTTTACGTGTCGTTAAACCTTGGGTACACAATAATAATATCATTGGCTATCTTGAGCTAGGCCTAGAGATCGATCATCTCTTTGAAGAATTATACAAGCTGACAGAGACGGATATGGCTATCATGCTCAGTAAAAATCATCTAGACAGGAAACTGTGGATACACAGTAACGAATTTCTAGACAATCAAAGGGCTTGGGAGAAGTTTCCTGACTATGTTCTGGCCAGTAGATATGGTGAGATCGCTGACAGATGGTTACAAAAAGCAGAGGTTTTTCACTCCGCTTCGTTATTTTCTGTAAGAGACAATTATCTTATTAAATCATTTCCTTTGGTAGATGCATACCAGCAAAACATCGGTAAGATGATATTGAAAGTAGATGTGAAAGACATCCAAAAAGAAACCATAACTATTACTCTCATGGGTGTGTTTATCATTTCTTCCGGAATGTTAGTCGTGTTATTTATCATGATGCGCTTCACTAAAAAAGTAGAAGACCAGTTAAATGATGAGGTAATCGCCAAAGAATTTTATATTAAAAGATCAAAACGTGATGGATTAACCAAATTATTCAATCAAAAAGAATTTTACAGCATTCTGGATATTGAACTTAGCAGGGCAATAGAAAATGAAGCACAATTATCTCTGATTATGATGGATATTGATCACTTCAAACTTATCAATGATAAGCATGGTCACCGAGTAGGAGATTGTGTTTTGAAAAGTCTGGCCAACTTAACTTCTGGTTTAATTCGAGACAGTGATTATTTATCTCGGTATGGTGGTGAGGAGTTCACTATAATCCTTACAGAAACAAGTAAAGATAAGGCATACGAAATTGCCGAACGTTTTCGTAGGATAATTAGTGAGCATTCTATTAAATGCAATTCAGAGCCCTTGAGAATAACTACAAGTTTAGGTATAGCCTGTTTTCCTGAAGATGCTAAAACTCGTGATTCACTGGTTGAAGCCTCAGATGTTGCAATGTACCAAGCCAAGGGAAAAGGTAGAAACCGAGTGGAAAGCTACACATCAACAAGGCGGAAAAACTAGTCAAAACTATACCGCTATATGGCTTTCTTTCTAACCGACCAGAAGGAGCAACAAGCGAGTTATAACTCGCTTTCTTTATGCCTAAAATTCCTCCTAAAAACACTAAGCCACAATGGTCTAATTACATTTAACCATTACATGCCCCTCAGGCAAGATTTTTTAATATTTCCATTTGAGTCATGACATAATTTCCTTCACACTAAATATATAGTGCTAGAATAGAATTTGAATTGAATAAGTGAGTCAATACGGACGCTCATTTTATAAATACAAGGATGTAGATATGGGTGATCAAAATTTGATCATTGCTAGTTGTGTGAATAACACCCCACAATTTTCCAATTGGCTTAACAGTTGTGGAAAGAATAGTTTTTTATTCATAAGAAACTGCTTTCTTATATTACTATTTCTAACGCCTTCAGCACATGCTGATCATTGGTCATCAAATGATTACATTTTATCTAGCTTCAACAAAATTGCTGTAAAAAATAGTAAGGTCAATAAATGGCAAAGCCCCATCTATTATCAAATTATTCATCATGTCGATGATATTTCATTGCATGAGAATCTAGTAGCAACACACCTAAATCAGCTTCAACAAATCACTGGGCTTCAAATTTCTCCAGCCGACAACAGCCATAAAGCAAATTTTACAATCGTCTTAACCACAGAAAATAATTTGAAAAGTGATGTCGGACGTTACTTTAATATTCGTTCTGATAATGATATTAATGTTTTAACAAACAATAAGATTGGCGTCACTAGTCTACTGACTAATAAACGTGGCTATATTAAAGAGTCTGTCGTGGTTATCCCTACAGATCGAGCACGAGCTTATGGTAGGTTATTAACGAGCTTTTCTGAAATGCTAACTAAGGGGTTAGGATTACAAAATAGATCAGCTGGTGTGACCCCTTCTGTCTTTAATGCCTATACTGTAGATGAGTTTTTAACGGGCTTAGACTATGTCATGTTGAAACTGCTTTATGATAAACGTATTAAGCCAACAATGAACTATAAACAAATACAACAAGTATCAAGTTCAATTCTTAACGAAAGACACTATCAACATCAGATCTTAGGAGCTGAGATAGCAGTTAAGACAAGTGGACTTTATACAATGATAAATTAGGAGCTGTGTTCCAATTTATGAATTCTCATATGACAGCCGTTCATATCTGCAAGCTCAAGCAATTAAACACTTGTTTGAGAACATAATCCTAGTTCGTAGGAGATCTTAAACTAGATAAACTTTTGAGGAATTTAAAGCGTCTTAGAAGGTACTACTGAATAAACTCAATAATAAACCACTGTGGGTTTAAAATAGAAGTAAATGGAGGCTGCGGTCGGAATCGAACCGGCGTTAACGGAGTTGCAGTCCGCTGCATGACCACTCTGCCACGCAGCCCT
>ENA-ORXI01003406-ORXI01003406.1-sediment-metagenome-genome-assembly--contig:-NODE-3406-length-10705-cov-8.316616_pt1 | contig 10705 bp, 17 predicted proteins | sample MGYA00237861_ERZ511468 | MGnify/ENA primary metagenome ERZ511468 (study PRJEB26299, sample SAMN06266213) | sediment metagenome | isolation source: Hudson Canyon methane seep mesocosm | place...
CTTATGGGAACTAACTTTAATGGAAGTTAACTAATGACAATGATTCAACAGATAGGATTTTGCAGTTATGACAAATACTGGGAGCAGCAAATTAAAAGTAAGACAGATAATGCAGGTGCTAGACGAAGTGTAGGTGAATGCAAATCATCCAGTTCACGACAGAAACCATCCCGAATATCAACGCTCAAACGAAGCAATACAAAGCTTGAGGGATGAGATTAATGCTATTTATGATGAAGAATGAAGGTTCAAGTTTTGAATGAAAAGTTTAGTATGAAACTCAGGTTTCATTTTGATGAGTATGATAAACGGCAATGGTTCATATTAGATAGATATCAACGCAGAGTTCCAGTAAAAATTGCAGGACAAGAAGGGCTCAAGGTAATTAACATGGTTATTGATGAGCGAAGAAAGTTTATTGTGGGAGATGTTGTTGAAGTTGAATGTGAACTTATTAGCAACATGAAGGAGGAATGGATAAAGGTTGGTGTGAAAGGCAAACTATGGGAGTCAGGTTTTATTGCTGATTGTGAAATTCTCTAAGTATGGCTGTATTGAAGCTAAAATTTTGCTGGATCAATTAGTATGAAGAGGTGCTATAAAACTAAGTTATTGGTTCATTTTGATAGGCTGGTATTACCTGAGTCGGTACAGAATAATAGGCAGCTATTTTTTGAGATGTTGGACACAATAGAGCAGCACATTGATTTATGTAAGCTATTCAAATATAATGAAATTAATAAGTTTTAGTAACTTAAATAATGTCGAGAGGACATCGAATGGTCACATCAATAAATATCCCAGAATCCCTGTTAGATCGACTCAAGCAGCGGGCTAAAGCAGAGTGTCGGTCAACATCATCTTTGATTCGATTCCTGCTCAACCAAGCGCTATCAAGTTAAATCAAATTATCTATTGTCGTGATGACAAAAGGACATGAAATGTTAAAAGAAGACCCCCCCCACGTTGCTATATATGATCTCGATCAAGAGGCTTTAAGGGCTCAAGCGTTCCTGCAAGACTTTGATTCACTCAATGGGGTTTTAGGTGATGAGATTAAGCGAGCTGAACGAATGGTTACTGTTGCCAAGCGTATTGCTGAAAAGCGGGAATGGTATTACAGCATGAAAGAAATGATGGCAAACAATGAAATCAGTAATGGTGATTATCCAGGTAATCTGAGTGAACTGACTGCTTATGATGGTGTGGACTTGCAGGAAGATTGTGAACAGTTCTTATCAAGTTATAAGGAGGCAGCATGAGTCTGAAAAGTAGAGTTGAAAGGCTAGAGAAATCGACAGGGCTTTATGACTTGGGAATGATTGCTGAGTACCCTCTACTGGTATCAAAGCAAGTATATGACGAGTTTCATGCCTGGTTAGACTCATTAACTGATGATTGATATATCAAGGGGGTAACAATGGCATTTAAAAAGGGAAAGTCTGGTAATCCAGCAGGACGAACACCAGGGTCGGGTGTGACTGGTACGCTTCGTAAAGCCATACTAGACAAGTCACCAGAATTATTACAGATCATTATTGATAAAGCTTTAAATGAAGGCGATGTAAATGCAGCATTAGCATTATTGAACAAAATCATGCCAAACCTAAAAGCTGCTAATGAACCAGTATTATTCAATCTTGATACCAGCAAAAACATATCGGGTGTTGGTTCAGAAGTAGTCCAGGCCATATCTAATGGCGAAGTGGCACTTGATAGCGGAACTCAGCTACTGAGCAGCCTAGCATCATTAGTCAAACTACAGGAAACTGATGAACTTACCAAGCGAATTGAAATATTGGAGAATCAAAAGTAATGGCTACGATAGAAAGCAGGATAAAAAAACTAGAAGCTGCGAATGGCATTAATGAAGTAAATGCTGCGGATGAACTTGAGCGACTTAAAGCATTGTCGCTATCTGGTCATGCAAAGCCACCTTTATCCGCCGGTGATTATGATGCCTTAATTGATGGGTGTGATAATCCAAAATTATGTGATTTATATAAAGCAGCACAGCGAGCAATTTAATTTAAACAATCATGTCGTGAGGATATTATGAGCATTAAAAGCAGGATTGAAAAACTAGAGGTTAAATTATTACCATCTGAGTCACCGCCTATTTATGCAAGAATTATCATTGATGGCGAAACCCAAGAGGCTGGCATTGTCAGATGGATGAATGATAACAATGCTGATAGACCGGATCACATTATATTCAGGACTATCATATGAGTATCAACACCAGATTGGCTAAGCTGGAAAAACAGATGTTGCCAGCAGATGGAAGCAAAAATATCGAGGTTATTGTTTGTGAACTAGGAGAAACCTCTAAGCAGGCCATAGACCGGCTAGGCATTAATGCTGATGATGATAGTAAGTTTCGGATAGCAGTGGTATTTGATTAGGAAACGATGTTTAATTTAAAGTAATTTACAGTGTAATTTCTTGAGCGCATAATCAAATTGTCAGCTCCCATCTAATTTCGGGTGAGTGTAGATTTTAGATGCGTAGGTATAAGTGCATCTTTCCCTGAGCAGAGGTGTCCCTCCAACCAAGCACCTTTAGAAACATCACGCTCTAGTGTACTGCTCGGATGATTATCCCCAGCCATAGAGGACGATATTAACGTATGAGTGAACATGTTGAACATAATGCTTTAGGTGATAAATATGATTAATAACCCCATTATCATATCCACGTTTTATATTGTCTTAGGCGTTATAGTTTATTTAGTCTTGGGTAGAATAAGGAAACGAACTCTCAGGAATATGTACCGCGAGGGGCAATCGAAGAGTAAATCAGAACTTCGTGATCTCAACCTTGTTGAGAATTTTTATTGTGTCATGCGAAAGGATGGTGGGGCTTCCAGTGGGTTCAATCAATCCACTAACAAACCCAGAAATATAAACGATGTCAATTGACGTATGTAGGCCTAGTTACCTCATAGCTAGGTAAAGTGCCAGCTAGTTTTTGGTTCGATTTAAACTTAGGTGTGGCTCAGCTATGACAGATGAAACATTGGACTCTTTATGACAGAAACTAAGACACCTTTCATGCTGGCACTTGAAAAAGCCGAAACTTCACAAGAAATTCGAGCAGCAATTATGTTGTTACCTAGTGGTGATGAGCCCTTAATAAATAATGGTTTGCCATCAATAGAGGTAGTAGAAAAATGGCTAGAAGAACATGTACAAGTTTTTCCTGAGCCAAAAGTTATTAGGCTCACTAACTTCAGGCAAATCATTGATGGTAGAAAGTGGGGTGGAGAATTTACTTTAACTTTAGATTCGATTACTTTGTTAAAAAAAATCAGCATTGAAAATTGGCCTTATAATTCAACCTTAATAAAAATGTACCTTCCTATGTTCTGCTCACCTTTAGGTGTTCCTGCTAGTTATCCAGCAATTGATATACCCCAAAAAGTTATCAGCTTAATAGAAGCCAGATTGAGAATAGACTATAAAGCTGGAACTATAAATGATGATTACTCTGTGTTAATTGACGTATAAAGCGAGAATGGAGAATTAAGTAAATGAGTAAGCCAACAGTCACAACACCACCTGAATATAAGGCGGACTATTATAGAAGGCGTGACAATAAATCTAAATTTAAGCCACCTGAACTTACATGGCAAGATTATGAGTTATCGCCCATACCATCAACAGGCTGGTGTGCTACTGGAACTGCACCGCCATTGCCTAAAGAAACTCTCGAAAAGTGGGCTAGGGAAGATGCAGAGAAAACTAATCACTCAAGCTATTAAACAAATAGATTGAGATGGAAAAGAAAGTGGACGAAATACTGGACAAGAAAATAAAGAAGGCGAAGAGCTTCACAGAGGCACTGGAGGTATTCAAAAATCATCCAGTGGACAAGGAACGCTTGAAAGAAATTATCACGGAGCAAGAGGAGCTATTGAAGAGTTTACCCCCCAACTACTAAAACTCTTTGTTCTAAAGTCTGAAACAAAATCGACCAAAACATGACCAATGAAAGCTATATACAATAGTCTGTTCAGAGGAAGTGTGACCAAAACAGACCAAGAAAACACCCAGAGGTTATCCAGAGGATTTTAAAAATAAAACTGACATACAAAATGAACAGCTAACACCATATAATACAAAGCATACAGAGAAAACTGAACACCATAACATATCAAGGTTTTATCAAGGGTAGGAGAAAAAAATTACGGCAAGATCACGGCCTGTTTGAAGTTCGATAAACTAGCAAGATTTATATTCGAAAAAGTAACAACTTTCATAGAATAATTTACCAATAGTTCTAATTTAGAAACAGTTGAGTTGGAGCTTAGCCAAGCTTTATTTTGCAGATAAGCGAGGCAAAAAAAGCCCAACTAAATACATAGCTGGGCATAGTTTGGAGGACGCGCTACAAGAAAGTTGCTTAAAACCCCACGAGAGTAGCCGAACTGCGCAAGCGAAGGAAATTAATGCAATAGAACCGTTTATGTTCCGTTTCATGTCTTGCCCCCAAATATGTTAAATTATCTAAAACACGTACAACATTATATGGAGGTATCTGTTTAAATGAAAAAATTACTCCTCCTAATTGCAGTTTATATTTTATTACTGCCGGCACAGGTTTATGCTGATCTAGAGTTTCTTCGACTCGATATTAATAAGCAAACGAAAGCTCACGCAGCGTTCTATTCAACCCAGTGTACATGTGGTTGTGATATGAGTGTTGGTCAGTGTCTAATTGATGATCCAAGTTGCACAGTATCACCTAGCATTGCAAAAAACATCATCGCAAAATTTGCCAATAGCGCTACTGATATACAACCACCTAAACGAAGTAGTCGCCAACCTGTTTCCGATAATGGTATTTGGCATAATAGGATTTCAGGCAAATTGTTACTTTACATGAAAACAACAAGCTTTAACCGTGTTAAAGAATGTACTTGGTTATACAGAGACGGGACATTTTCTGATAATACACAAGGTGGGATAATCTCGGGTGGATCAGTTAGTATTACGGGTGCTAGTCAAGGTGGTAATACTGGTCGATGGAGTACTAATAACGAAGTAGTTACGTTTCAGTACGATAATGGTAAACAACAGCGTTATTCCATGTCTTATGGTCAGGATGGGCTTCTGTATTTAGATAACTATCGACACTTTTTACTTGAGCATAATGACGATGTTTGTAACTAATACCCATCCATAACGCATTTAGATATTAGATTTAGGGTTCTGTTGCTCGGGACATTACAGGCAGTGCCTTAAACCAATTACACCTGAGGTTTAACTTTATGGATTCACTATCTATATTAAAGAAAATTGATATTTTTCATGGACTAAAAGAAGAAGAGATTAACCTTATTTGTGAGATCACAAAAAAGAAATTTGTTAAAAAAAATACCTTAATTTTATCTAAAGACGATAAAAATAATTCAATGTATATCATATGTGAAGGTAGTGTTAATGTTTCCATACTGACTGAAGAAGGTAAAGAACTAATACTTTCTACATTAAGTAAAAATGAGTACTTCGGCGAATTATCGTTGTTTGATGGTGCTGATATTTCCACCAACATAACATCAATAACGGATGTGGTTTTGTTAGTTATCCATAAAAAAGACTTTTTTCAAATGATAGAAAGAAATATGTCAATTTTCCCTCATATAATTGGCCATTTATGTATTATTATTAGGGGTTTAACTGAAAAGTTGGAGGGATTTGCTTTACATGATGTTTATCAACGTTTATCTCTATTACTTATAGATTTATCCGATGAAAACGAAAATGGAGAAAGGATCGTCAAGACCTCTTTAACACATAAAAATATTGCTTTGCGTATAGGCTCGTCACGAGAAATGGTAAGTAGAATTCTTAAAGATTTAGAAAAAGGTGAATATATATCAGTCAATAATAAGGTGATTACTATAAAAAGAAAGTTGCCTCTGGCCTGGTAATTTACTTATAGCTATTTGCTAGCCTCATCCCCTACTCACAGCTCCGCTTCTAACATTACATTAACACCTTAAATAACAATTTAAAGTGTTAATGTAAATAAATCACAAAAACCGAGTAAATAGCTCACATCTATTGTTCTCTATAGTTTGGATAATGAACTCAACGTAATAAAAAACCCATTGCGTTTTTTTCAAACTTAAATAGAGAAAGATCATGAATAATAAAATCACAACAAATTTTCACTTAGTTTATATACTCCCTCTAGTGATATCACTTTGTGTTACCAGCAGCGCAGCATATGCAGGCTACGACTCAAAATATAAAGACCACAGACAGAATAGCTCTTCAAAGAAAAAATCAACTGATCACAGAAAAAACAAATACTCACAGCGAAAAGTTAGAGATCATAGAAAAAAAGATTACTCGAAACGTAAAACAGTAGATCACAGAAAAAATAGTTATTCTAAAAGCAAGAAGGTAGATTACAGAAAGAGTAATGCTTCAAAAATAAAAAAAATCAGTTATAAAAATAATAATTACGCTAAGAGAATAAAAGTTAAAAGTAGAAAAAATCTATTGGCCCAAAGGAAGAGTGAGAAGAAAAGAAATCAAAGCTACACCAAAAATAGAAAAATCCCCACATCAAATCGTAAAACTAACAGTAGAAGAGTACTTTTATCACAAAGAAAAAATGAAAGAAGATCGCAGAAAATCGTTTTAAAACGTACTGTTTCAAATAAAGATGGAAAACGTTATGTAAAAAGAAATGTTGCCAGACTAGAAAAACCACATTCAATTTATAACGCAAACGCTGTAGCTCCAAGAAATTCAACCCAACAAGCAGACAATGCCAAAGATAGAAACCGTGAAACAGAACAACGTTTTTCTGGTTTTGGCAAAACTACCCGTGAAATGGCTGAGGACTTAAAACCAAGCCCACTTACAGATATGGCTGAATTATCCAGTGGAAATGATGGAAGAAGAGGTACTGAACAACCTGACAACGGACAGGCTGCTGAAAATGCCATTGCACAAGTTGGACACGTAGCAGGGGCAAATTATGGTAAATGGGGGAATCAAAATAGTAAACCGACTAATAATTCAGACCATCAGTTTTCAAGTAACAATCCATTTGAACAAAGCCAATCAGATCCGTCTTCAAACTCAAATTACAACCCTGCTGAAGACATTAAAAATGATGCTGAGAATCAGCAAAGAGGTAATTTTAACCTTAGTTCACTAGCTAATAATGTAGATGATGTACAGGTCTCAAGAGCAGGTAGTGCGAATGTTAGTAGCTCCTTAGATACGGCAGGGCGAACGCTAGCTGGAATATTTGGAGCAGCTGCAGCAAGCACTCCGTTGGGTGTTGTTGCTGCAGTTGCGGTTGTTGTTGATGGTGTAGTTGATACATACATACAAGGTCAGGAGGAAATGGAAGCTACAAGACAAAAAGCCTTAGATGAAATAAGTAAACAAGCAACAGCAGACAGAATAGCTGCTGAAGAGGCAAGAGCAGAAAACAAGGCATCTAAAGAAGCTACAAAAGAAGATAAGAAAGATGGAAAAGCTGCTGTAGGCTACAGAACTGCTGACCAAGGAGAAAATATACTTTTAGCTAGCCAACAAGCACAAATCAAAGCATTACAACCTAAAACAACAAGAGCAGGTAACCAAATTCAAGTCGGTCGTGATGGAGTAGAAGTTATTGAAAATAATTCATCTTCAATAGTTAATCAACTAGGACCTGATGGAGGGTTATCACAACCAGGATCTGCAAATACAGATGTAAATACAGTAAACGGCCGAGTAAATGCGCCAGTAAGAAATGAGCCACGCCACTTAGAGGACAATACTGTAGTAACTAATGGGCTACGTGACGATGATGATCTATTAGGAATTGGAACAGCCCCTGGAAACAATACAGTCAATCATCCTGACAATAACAATAATGATTCTGAAGATTCTGATGATGATGACACAAGCAAAGTAGTAAAAACTGCCAGTTGGTGGAATTAAATTAATGACATTAATGTTCACCCATTAAACCAACAGCTCACAACTTTAAATGGGTAGTGGGCTTTTTTATGTCGTAAGAAAATAGAGTGTCTTATTGAGCATAGTTTGCAAGACCTTTTTTACTCAACCATAGAATCAGTTGTTGACGTGTCTTATTTTGTGTCTTATTATTAAGTCCTATAAAGTCTAGGAATAAAAAGACACAAATAATAATAGGGGGCGGTCATGGCTAAAGTTGGTTATGCGAGAGTGAGTTCTGTGGGTCAGTCGTTAGATATACAGACTGATAAATTAACAGAGTATGGTTGTGTTGAGATATTTAGTGAAAAGAAGTCTGGCACAAACCGTAGTCAAAGAAAGGAGTTTGAACGCTGTATGAAATATATTCGTAATGGTGATGTATTAGTTATCACAAAGTTAGATCGGTTAGCTCGTTCAATGGTCGATTTGCTCAATATCAAAACTGAATTGAAAGACAAAGGCGCGGAATTAGAAATACTAGACCAGCCTGAAATGCAAAGTATCAGTGGTGAATTGATGTTCAATATCTTAGGTGCTATTGCTCAGTTTGAAACAGCTATTCGCAAGGAACGACAAGTAGAGGGTATTGAGAAGGCCAAAAGCAAAGGTGTTAAGTTTGGTGCTAAGTCTAAGCTAACAGATGACCAGATGGCAGAAATGAAAGCCAAGCGTGAGTCTGGTGTATTGATACGAGAGCTAATGGCAGAGTATGAGTTGAGCAAGGCCAGTGTATATCGGTTGTTGGGTTGAGACAAAATCGATACTAGTTAATATGTAACTAACCCTAGTATTTCTAAGCTTCTTAATATTCAGTCATTTTTACATAGATTGCAAATAAACAAGCCAAAAGCAATAAGATAGCAAGAACCCAAACAAACACTCCAGAAGCAGAAGGAATATCACTGTATGCATGTTTACGATAAAAAGATAAAAAATCAACCGGTCCTTTCTTAGAAGCGAAATGATACTTTTGTGCAAAAAAATAAGACCGTATTCGTTTTTTATTGCTATCCATTCCCATAACAAAAACATAAACAAGAAAAACTAAAGTTAACGCAAAAAAGATAGCTATGATTATATCCATGATAATTACCTACTTTTAAATAAAGTAACTGATTACAAATGCTAACACCACTGATTTAACAAGTCATTTCTATCATATTTCAATAGCATAAAGTACTTTATGAAAGTTAATATCTTAGTTTTAATCGGGGGTTGAATAGCTTTTCTACTCTTAGGGATAGCACCATTTTTAGGTTTAAATCATGCGATGAACTCACGATTTAATGCACCATAATTTGACAACAATAACCCCATAAACTAATCTTAAATCGTAAACATTTTTATTTATGCTTACACCTTATAAAGTTTAGCCGGCATGTCAACCAACTTGCCGGCTTTTTTATGCGTGGTGATAGCCAAATACAAAACCTGCCGAAGCGGATTTTACTGGAACGCTCAACGTTCAATCTAACTCAAAACTTGACCACGTTCTCCTCGCTTACCCGTCTTCTTAACGGTTGGGGGGTGAGCTATTCGCCGCATAGCCAAACTAAAGAGAGACTTTCCTGAAATAGCAGAACGAATGGAGCAGGGAGGATTTAAGTCAGTGATTGACACGACCATAGCTATCGACTAGGGTTAGGTTCTAGGCAATGTATTTTGTTTACAGCTACAAAAACTAGAGATTGGGATGTTTGTGGATTAAAAAAATGACACACTTTAGAGATCAGCAACTGGTATATGTCTATTTTAAGATTATTGGATATAGTCTCCTGTTGATTGCGTTAACGCCTCTCTTGGTATTTTGGATATCTCCGCATCTTTATGTTTTTACTTACCAAAGGTTTACTCCTCTATGGATGGGACTTATTCTTGTTATCAGTGCTGTAGATTTCATCGTAGTAATATTTGCCTTTCAGCACAAGGAGGACTCTGTGTTGTACTATCTTGGTATGTTTTCAATATTATGTATTGGAATTATTATTAATGGAGTATTTTCCTTCATTTCTATTGTTACAATTTCTAGTTACACTACTTTAACAGTGATGATTATTTACTCTATTATATGTATGGTGATTGGAAAATGGTGTATGCCAACTAAACCAAAACTTTGAAAGTTTAGCTAATGTCACCACCTATCAGCGTCCAAAAATTTCCACATGGTTTAGTAGGTTGTTTTTGTTTTTAAGCTATTCTTGGATATCCATTATGAAAATAATAATTACTTTAATTCAGGATGAAAGATATGTTGCTAATAAAAAGACTAATATTGATTGCTATAGTTATGCTTATACAGGGGTGCGTATTAACAAAGGTAGTGTCAGTGCCAATGCGCTTGGGTGGGCAGTGATTTCAATAGTACCTGGAGTCGGTTCATGATGCGATTGATTCGGCTGCTGAGTCGGTTGATGAAATATCAATTTGAACTACAATTGAATTGTTATCTTTGCTGGGGGTTAATAACTTTTCTAATACACTCATTGCCCAGTGGAGGTAGCACATAGTCTGCCTGTATATATTTTGTACAATCCAATATAAATGCAATGCTGCCAATGGCTTGTAACTGTTGTTACGGTTGTATTAACAGAGTTATCCACAGAAGCTGTGATTAACAATACTGTCTAAATCAACAGTTCCTGTGCGAAAATTTATTCAAATGCGTTTTAAAGATGTCAAAGGGTTATAAAAATTGGAATCTATTGCCACTAACTCAGCATTTATGTGCT
>ENA-ORXI01003407-ORXI01003407.1-sediment-metagenome-genome-assembly--contig:-NODE-3407-length-10701-cov-4.551299_pt1 | contig 10701 bp, 12 predicted proteins | sample MGYA00237861_ERZ511468 | MGnify/ENA primary metagenome ERZ511468 (study PRJEB26299, sample SAMN06266213) | sediment metagenome | isolation source: Hudson Canyon methane seep mesocosm | place...
TGTGGAATATGGAATCTGGATTGAAGATGTTTTCAGGCTGACTAAATATTCTTCAATGGCAGAGACCACCGCACCAAACGAGGCACCGGCCTGACGTTCCAACGTGGCGTGGGAGCGCCACGCTTCCACGCATTCGGCGATTGTCTGTTCGTGAATCACGTGTGAATCAAGATGTACCACCGGGCCGAACAACCCACTACCATCAATGATGGAGGTCTGATCTTCGCGACGTGTGCCGTAACCATAACCGGCTACTCGCTCTTTGATGATGGATTCAATCTTAGCTTGAATTGGATCATCCAGTTGACGGTGGTTCCACATGCAGGAAAACCAGCCACGCGGCTTCAGAATGCGTGCGGTTTCCTTAAGAGTTGCCGGACGGTCGCAAACGTTGAACGAGCTTCCGAAAGTCACCATATCAAAAGCCTGCGCGGTTTGGCCTGTTTGTTCACCCGTACCTTCATGCCAGCGCACGTTAGGCAGCGCTTCTGTACGCTTTATACCATTGGCTCTCATAGCGTCGTTTGGCTCCACAGCGGTTACATCTAATCCGCGAGTAGCCAGCATCAGCGTCAGGTGAGCAACACCTGCCCCCACGTCGCAAAACTTGTCGCCTTTCTCAGCACCAGCAATCGCCAGCATTGAGTCGATCGCGGCATCAGCATAATCCGGACGCTTCAGATAAGCATCAGCTAGCGTGGTGTAATCCCATTCGGTTTTCATATGATTTTCTTTCCCATTAATTGATTTAGTAATTCATCCGCCAACGCATCAACCGTTCGCCCCAGTGTAAACTCAGCCATCCAATCCGCCGCCTCCGGCTCGTCAATAGGCAAATCCAATCCTGCCACATCAGTGAGTTCACCCGCATCGAAGCGCCGGTAAATACCCTTCGGGTCACGGCGGCGCAACTCTTCTACCGGCACTTTCAAATACACCTCGAAATAACCCGGCAGATTCGCCCGATTCCAAGCGTGGACTTCCTTGAACAGGGAAATGGTGGCGATCACAACCGTCAGCCTCTGCTCTGCAATGACTCGGCACAGATGCGCGTATTGCATCGCCAAGGCCAGTCGACCATCACGGCCGTGATTTTGTGCATTGGTTGCCGCTGCTCCAAACACTTCGCGCAGCTCATCACCGTCGAGCATTACCACGACTTCATTCTGGGCACGCAAGCGCGCGACAACTTCGTGCGCCAAGGTTGATTTTCCGGCACCGGATAGGCCGGTGATCCAACAGACCCTTCCTTCATGGGTGTAAGGCCCCAGTTTCTCCACAATTGAATTTGCATCATTCATCGTATTACACGTAGACCCAGTCAGGATGCTTTTCCCCGTTAATGATGAATTGGATATTGTCTGCAAAATACTTTGCACTACTTCCAATATTAAAAATATACTCGCTTCTTAGAGTTTTTATGTCGTGAGTAACATCCGTGTAATTAGCCATCAATGAGCTTATCGTATCAGGCAAATCAGAGTCCGAAGTAATTGTTCGACCGATTCGGTGCCGATTCTTGTATAGCAAACCTTGAGCAAAGCTGGAATCTCTGGCCTTTTCAAAAAATACGACTGGTCGTCCAAATCCTAATGCATAGGTATATGCTGTACCAGAAACATCCGAAACCATTATTGAGGACCGGAAATAACTTTCAAAATAATCCTTGGAGCGATCAACCTCAAAAGCATCACAATCGTGAAATGTGTCAATCAACGCTTCGAATATATGCAAATATTTGTTCCCTGCTTCCATATTGATGGGATGAGGTCTAAACAACACTGCCCAACCATTGCTGACAAACCAAGCAAGCAATTGATACGCATGCGTCATCAAAGAATCATTCTCAGTGGCCTCTGAAAGCAGTGTCGGCGCGAAAATAACTCTGTTCTCGTTAGGTGCATCAAGCTGCTGTGTGCGTTCCAAAAGCTCATCTAATTTTGGGTACCCACCAGGAATCAAACATTTACCTGTGAGCCCTTTGTTACGGTATAACTCATGTAATTCTTCAATATGATGCTTTCCTGTGCAATATATATAATCATATCCGTCAAAAGTATTGTCTTCATACACCCCATAAATACTTACCAAAGAATGCATGAACATAATCTTAGAACCAGTTAATGGGGCATTATGAGCTGTAGTGCTGGCAGGAGTGAGATACAGGTCAGCCCAAAGGGAGGGTATTTTTTGAACGCCTCTGGTTGGCATCACATCTTTTGTCGAGAAGCAGCACTCCTTCAAGTCCAGTCTTGACAAGTCATCTGGCGAGAAGATTTGTATCGCCAGCTTCTGCTGAGCCTTTAGATTAGATAAAACCTCTTTAACCCATCCATAGTGTATTTCCATCAACAGAAAGACAACAACAACTTTTTTACCCAACAATTTACTTACAAGACAATTAATAAAAACTAAAAAATAAATTGGGAAATTATTGCTAATCGCAATAAACTCGTCGTTCCGGCAAATAGCTTTTTTAATAGCTATCGCCTTCCAATAATACTTATCTCGTAATGCGGCGATAGTGGACACCCAAAGTTCTTTCATACCTAAACACCACACCTATTTTTTGCAACAATGCCTATCCAATCGATACTGCAACCGTCAATACCCACAGCACTTCAAGATCTTGACAGACTCCTTTTTGATTTTGGCACAAAAACGCAAACAGAAATTTCATGATTGACATACTAAAACTAAATAAGCTTACAGGCTTCGGGTGGACTGACATAAACCCTCAGCAGTTTCTTTATACTTTCCAAAATACCAGATCACTCTTCATCCTTGAATTCTATTCGGTTCATCCTAAAAACCGCAATTGAACCACGGATAAACAACGAAGTACAGCAATTTACTGCCTCACTTTTTTGGTGTAGTGCTAGCCTCGTGTGACACATTGTTTTATCTGTGCTTATCTGTGACCAACTGATTTTTTAGGTTCATGCTATACAAAATAGTCTATTCTACCTGATTGGCAAAACGTCAACAGAACCTAGTATTATGGAATCATGCACCAAGAAGGCGAATTCCTTTCCGCTCATCGAGTAGTAGTTAGTACTATTCATCAATCGACTCCGTGGCACTTTCCAACTCTCGCAGTTGTTTGCTAGTCCACTGGGTCATTTGATGGTATTGGCAACCTTCGCATGCATCCTTTGCAAGAGTACCATCTAACAACCCCAACCGGATGTTCCAATAGAACTCAGAGTTAAAGATTTCATTGATAGACTTACCTCTCAATTCCGCTCGTTTCACAAGGTTTCCACTGCGCGATACGTCTGGCATATGGCAACAAACATTTGTCGGGTAAACGCCATCTTTATTCTGCGTGATGCGTGGCGATTGCCTCCAAGGAAGGCTACAGGTCATAATAGCGACCTCAAAGCTGACGGAAGGTTGTGTATGCCCTACAGCTAATTTTAAATGTGTCGAGCAATCTGGCTCTAACGCTTCCTGAAGCCTGGATGTGAGATCCAATTTTATTCCAAGTCGCTCTGCCTCTGCTTTTGCCTCGCTAACGAACGGAGCAAGCTTTACTTTATTCAGGCTCAAGGTAATGTTTTGCCCTTCACCATTGAAGGGCGAATTCTTTCGCACCTCTGCCGCCTGAGCAAATAAGCTAGGTATCCCAAGAGAATGCGTCAGTCGCACCATTTCCGGCAGTTCGTGGATATTCTGATCCATCGCGACGAACATGATCTTAATCTGGTCGCAGTTGATACCCACCTTCTTCATCTCTACAATGTCTCGGATATTGCGCACCACGTTTTTGTAGACGGAACCCTTGCGAATTCGCTCGTATGTTTCTGCGGTCGCCCCATCCATTGACAAAAGGACACCATCAACATAGCCGTACGCCTCTCGAACTCGACCTCTTAGCGGGAGAGTCGCGTTGCTGATCATTGATATCTTCGCAGCAGGAAAAAGCTCTTTGAACCGGCTATAGATAGGGGCAAGATTCGGATTGAGCGTTGGTTCACCGGCTGTCATATCAAGATTTCTTATGCGACCGTAATTACTGTTTTTATCAGCTAATGAGCCAAACAGCATTTCCGCATCATCAATGGAGAGTTTCGGCCCTGACATTCCAGAGTGACCAGGACACATAACGCATTTCAGATTGCAATTTGCCGTTGCTGGAATTGAAATAAATTCAGGAATAACCTTGAATAACCCCTTTTTACCGAGTGAAATCGCACGCAAAAGGATTGACTCAGCACGAGCCAACACTGCTTCATCGGACTCTGCCAACGAAATCAGGGCCTCAGAGTTGGGAGTAGATTGCAAACAGGGTTTTGTCATAACTAATATCCTAAAAGTTGTTGGGCGCGAAGTAAGGCATTAGCAACCTGCTCAACTGCCACAGGTTCCAAATCGGGAGACATGGGTAAACTCAACACCTCTCCTGCCAACATATCAGAAATAGGCAAGTTATTCCCTTTAAACCCCTGATAGCAAGCTTGACGATGAGGCGGAACAGGGTAATGAATAATGGTTGTCACCCCTTGATTTTTTAGATGTTCTTTCAATGTATCACGCTGCTTGCTTCGAATGACGTAAAGGTGCCACACGGGTTCAGCGTATTCAGGTACAAGAGGAAAATCGATGTCGACGCTTGCCAAAAATTTAAAATACTGACCTGCGACTTCTCTACGGCATTCATTCCATTCATCAAGCACCGCTAATTTCACGCGAAGAAAGGCCGCCTGCATCTCATCCAAGCGACTATTGTAGCCGACAAGATCATGTTGATACTTTATTTTTGAGCCGTAGTTGCGCAACTGTCTGACCTTTTCTGCTATCACATCATCGTTGGTGAGCACGGCGCCACCGTCACCCAGTGCACCCAGATTTTTACCCGGATAAAAGCTAGTGGCGGCGGCATGCCCTAGAGATCCAGTACGGCGACCTTTGTAGCGTGCTCCTTGTGCCTGAGCAGCATCTTCTATAACAACCAAGCCGTGATTGGCTGCTAGAACGTTAATTGGGTCCATGTCTGCCGGCTGACCATACAAGTGAACTGGAATAATTGCTCGAGTATGGCTGGTAATGGCATCTTCAATCAGCTTGGGGTCAATATTGTAAGTGTCTATTGATGGCTCAACGGGAACAGGAATTGCCCCACACTGGCTGACAGCTAACCATGTAGCTATAAAAGTATTTGAGGGGACAATGACCTCGTCGCCATGGCCAATACCATATGCCTTCAGTAGAAGATGAAGTGCCTCTAGCCCATTGCCGACACCAATACAGTACTTTACCTCACAATACTGTGCAAATTCAGCCTCAAAAGCTTCAAGCTCAGGCCCCATGATAAACAACCCTGAATCCATGACTCGGCGGTAGGCTTCGTCCAAGGGCTCTCGGATCGACCTATGTAGCTGCCCAAGATCAAGAAATGGAACTTGTTTCATTTAACACTCAAATGGACCACATCAATAAACTGACTGTAGTCTCGATAATAATCCAGCTCATCGTAATAATTTGAAGCCAATACCATGCATACGGCTCCAGAGGAGAAGTTATCAATCTCTCGCCAGATCATTGGACAGACATAAAGTCCATTGTAGCTACGATTCATATGCACCGTTTTTTTCGCATATCCATCATCAAGGTGGATATCGAATGATCCCGACATTGCAATAATTAACTGATGTAGCCCCTTATGTGCATGCCCGCCTCTCTCGGCACCACCTGGAACGTCATATAAGTAATACACACGCTGAATAGCAAAGGGGATATGACGGTCAGATTCCACAAAAGTCAAATTACCCCGTGGATCGTGAATTCTAGGCAAGTCGATAATTGTGCAATTATCAATCATTAATCTTCTCCATTATCTGCTTTCCAATTGATGGTTACCGCAGTTGGATAACCACGCATAAAGTGATTAGTCCATGGGTATGCAGGCTTACCAGAACCATCTCGTAATTTAATGGTTTTAGCTTCTGCTACTACTGTTGCTGGTACTCCTGCAACAACCATATGCGAAGGAACATTTTTTGTTACACAGGCCTTGGCCGCCACTAAAGAGTGCCGCCCTACAGTCACTCCAGGCAATATTACTGATGCTGCTGCGAGACAGGCATAGTCTTCTATCGTACATCCCATTAATAAATTACTTGGCGGAGTAGGATCATTAGTAAGTACCACATAAGGAAGTATCCAGACGAAATTTCCAATAGTGGTTTTTTTTCCAACGAAAACATTCGATTGAAAACGAACGTAATCACCTATAGAACAGTCACCTTGAATCTCACTTTGAGTGCCTATTTGAAAACTTTTACCCGCTACTGTTTTTTCTCTAACGGTTACATGATGCCCAGTAACCAATCCATCTCCAAATAAAGATGACTCATAGAAAACCGAATGAGATCGAATAAATGAGTCATCACCAATGATAAGCGGTGTACCATCACCTAGCGGGGTAGATATACCTAATTCGCAATATGCAGCAACCCTACTCCGGTCACCTATAATTACGTTGGCATGAATAACTGAAAAAGGGCCTATTTCAACTCCACTTCCTAGTTTTGCTTCTGGTGATACATAAGATGACGGGTGGATAAATTCCATTAGCACTCAAGTCTCCAACAAATCAATAACATCTCTAATATTCACAGTATAGCTGCCATGAATATCGCTACCATAACTACCAGCCATATCACATAGAGCATAACCCACTTTAATTTGAAGTGGCATTAGCATATTACACCAATACCGATACACCATAGCCTGGTGTTTTGCCATCAATATATTTACCTGAGTTTGAGGCTCACAAAAAATAGCATTGGCTAATGCTGCACCTGTAGGGGAAACTATAATTTTTGCATTTTTAAATAATTGAACCTGCTGTAAGAAAGAGAGCTTTTCAGGTTCAATGAGAACATAACCCCTATTAACCAATTGCGTTTCAAGTTCTATGGCATTTATGACTTGCCTAGCACCAGAATTTCGACATAGGAATATCTTTTCTGGCCAGTTTTGCTGTGGCTCTATGATCTCAAAAGAGTGCACTTTTTTACGTAGTAATTCTATAGCTGTTGAACTAAACATACCATGTGAGTGACCGGAAAGTTTGTTTGTCCGCCGTCCAAATGGCACATATCCTACGACCGACGTAACATAAAGCTCATCAACAGACAATGCCCTGCCAACTGGAAGAACTATGACTTCACGCTCGGCACCCGCCACCAAAAGCAGGGATTCCAAAATATTCTTGTGAAGCCTGTCATCTACGACGATTGGTATTTCTTTAAACCGTTCTTCTGAACAAAACACTGAAATACGTGGTAAAACTTCAGTCAACCAGTGAGCATAATTTGTTGAACAGGCATCAACAAAAGCAGCAGCCTTAGGAACCCTAATCGGTGCCTCATCATGATGTAGCCATCGAATACGTTTAGACACAGGGTCAATAACTGCGCGACCATGCAGTTCTTCGCTAGTATAATCACGCTCAAAGTCATATAAATCATGACATACAATCTCTCCATCGGTAACAATGAAGTTTGTACGACCGAAGACCGTTGCATTGTTCATGACCGCTACGAATATCTCAGGAAATTCATATTGCTCATGGGGTGACGCCAAGTAGTCTTGATCACAAAATGGAAAAACCTTTGGCATTGGTGTTTTAACACTAACGGCATCTAGCATTTTATATACTGGACATTCTTTATTTTTAGAAAACTCGTATAGAGAGGTAAGCTTACGCCATCTCTTTGCCTTTCTTTTCGTAACACCTATACCAATATAAAAGGGATACCCATAACGCCATAAATAACCTACAAACCAATTAATAAAGGCATATTTTTTTAGATAGGTAGTGTACTTCTTGCCTAACCACGAAGTTTGCAATCTAGTTAAAGGAGAGACGGCACATAGATCTGCAGCTGTCATTTTATTCACATTCACCACCTCAGTTTAACGGCAAGGCCATTTGCCATGATTGGTCTTAAAAGGTAATCGTCGAATCCATAATAGAATATACAAAAGACCTTTTGACTCAGGATGGAGTCGACGCTCGCTATCATGAAAGTCACGCCGAGCCATATCATTGTTTATCATAGGGTGGGCTTCAACACCTCGGAAACGATATAAATATCCAACATCTTGCAAAAATACATAACGTCGAGTATTCATAATTTTAATTGCGCTCCATCGGTCTTCAAGAGAATGCTCTTCGATATAGGGACCGAATTCTATAAATTTTTGCCTGCGTGCAAACAACCTTGACCATATCACACTCCAGTTAAACATCGCATTTAGCATGAGATATGGTCGAAAGGACAACAGTATTGACTGCAATAATGATACGACATGCTGCTTTATTATATGCCCACCCTCATCGACAATAGAGCAATTAACAAAAATAAAATCAATTGCAGGTTTATTCATTAAATAATCTCTTTGCTTGTCAATCGCCTCTTCAGCAAGCATGTCATCAGAAGCGAGAATGGTAACAAACTCACCCGAAGCAGCCCCAACCAACTTATTTAAATTAGCAGTAACACCTAGATTATTTTTGTTGGTAAGCAAGCTTGTTCTTGCAAAATTCATTTCGTGCCGTCCAAGCCAGTCTTCAACTGTTTTTAATGAATCATCAGTCGATTTATCATCACTAATGATCAGCTCAATTTGACTACAATCTGAAGAGAGTAAACTATCTAAACACTGTTTTACATATCTATCATGGTTATAAAGAGGAATCAAAACAGATGTAACCCCTTGTATTTCTTGTTTCATTTTATAGCCTCGCACCCCGATAGAAAGCCATATATTTCAGATATAACCTTGTGGCTAATATTTTTTGAAAAATCCCTAACATATTTCAAATCCATTTTCACCTAACGAGACAATTTTAATTTTTTTATTATACGTACTACGAATGATACTTACCACCTCATCCGAATAACTCCCCGCCATCACTATAACGGCTTTTACAGGGGTTTCTTTAATCTCATCTGGAGAAACGATTAGGATATGAGTCGCCGGAGTGAATTTATTTTGTTTAAACGGGGCAGAATCTACTACATACTTGATTTTTCCTTTTAATCCCGTTAGCGACATGATTGCTAATGCCTGATGTCCGGCTCCCCATATGGCAACACTATTTTCAGGAAAAGTGCCTATATAATCTTCAATGTCTTTTGTTAATTTTTGCTGAGTTTGATGAAAACTTGAAAGGTCTGTTTTCTTTCTTTTCTTAACAACCGCTGAAATACTGTAGTCATGCCAAATTTCATTACATTCAATCACTTCAAACCCATTTCTATTCAAGGTTGAAATAAAAGTTTCTTGTGTAAAATAAAACAGGTGATCACTAATAAATTCAGAAAAAAGATTGTTTCTTAAAATCATATCGAAGTTAGGGACTTCCACCAGCCCTATTGCATCATCTGCTAAATTATGACAAATACCTTTTAAGGTCGAGTTTGGATCAGGTAAATGCTCTAAAAAATTTAACATGTAAAACGCATCAAATGGAGCGTGATTTAACTTCTGCATTTCGTTCTCTACAAACCCTTCCTCGACAATAAAACCTTCTTCTACGCATTGCTTTACAGAATCCTTTCCTTGCTCCAACCCAAAAGCCCGCACGTTATCAGGCATCATACTTATATACTCTCCCGCGCCACAGCCAATTTCAATGACCTTTTTTCCTTGTAGCTCATATTTTTTTATCCATTGTTTAAATTGCTTCAGCCGGAAGTCTCTCATTTCCTTAGATACTGATGCGGCTCGTATTACTTCTTTATAATAAAAGACAGGAGAGTTAGTAAGTTGAACTAATCCACAACCAGAGCATTGACACACATCTAAATCCATTCCTTTTTCTGTCATTAACTCATCTTCATCAGGAAAAAACTGTGCAGACTTAGGCATGTTTTTGTAATGCAAAAGCGAATCTTCAAAAAAATCCTGATAACAAACCCGACATTTATTCTCTATCATATTAATAATCTCTTAATTACCAACACCTTCGCCAATTTTTATTTAAGCTTAAAATAGCTTTTTCACTCTATGCGAATCAACCACTTACAGACTGAAAAACTTACCAAAATGGGTCGATTTTCATTTTGGCGAAGGTATTGAATTACACTAGTATCACTCTATAAATGTGGAATGAGCCATTGCAGTACTTGAAGCGACAATAGTCAGCTTACCTGTCGATGTTTTTAATTTTATCAACCTATTAATCCCATTGCTTAATAGTGAATACCTATTAAAAACAGCGCATTAATTTTCTCTTGCTTTAATTGAGTTTGAATTCACCATCTCTTGCATTTCTTCACCTAAAACTTCAAGATCTAACAAAGGGCTCATATCTTCCAGCGGCATAGAAACCATAGAACCATCTGCTTGTGGCATTGCTGCGACTTTTGGCCATAGTGCTTCGTCACTAATCAATCTTACATCGCATATTAATGGCCCTGGATGATTTAAAGCCTGTTTTATTTTTGCATCTAACTCTTCAATATCATTAATCGTTAAAGTATCGATACCAATCGCTTCAGCAACTTTAATAATATCGGGCATATGTAAGCCTGAACTTTCACCTGTTGCTACATAGCGCCCATCAAAATAATTACGCTGTGTATTACGTATAGAGGCATAACCGGAGTTATTCATCACAAACATGCGAATGGGTAAATTCAATGCTTTCAAGGTACTTAATTCTTGTAAATTTAACTGTAA
>ENA-ORXI01003408-ORXI01003408.1-sediment-metagenome-genome-assembly--contig:-NODE-3408-length-10700-cov-7.950861_pt1 | contig 10700 bp, 11 predicted proteins | sample MGYA00237861_ERZ511468 | MGnify/ENA primary metagenome ERZ511468 (study PRJEB26299, sample SAMN06266213) | sediment metagenome | isolation source: Hudson Canyon methane seep mesocosm | place...
ATAAATAGTCCTGAACTTATTTTTCAAGCCAAAATAGGTGTTCTTTGTGCTTCTTTATTTGCTGGATTATTTGGATATTTCTGGTTAAAAATGGTTTCAAAAATAGAGGTTAAATAAGTTTATTAATAAAATGCTTATTTAATTGAATATGATATTGGTAATTTAGTATAGATAAATAAATCACCAATATTATAACTTCTAAATTATTCTATAACTAAATATTATTTAGATATAATCTCAGTTATTTTTTTAAAGTTTATATTATACTTATGATTTATTCTTTTATCTAAGGATTTGTCAAAAATTATTTTTTGGTAACTATTCTAAAATTTACAAAGGTTTTTTTTGAGATTTCTACTTCTTATCATTTCGTTATCAGTTGTTGTTTTAGGACAGAATAATAATATAATATTATTAGAAAATCAAAAAGTTTCAGGTACTGTTACCTCTAAAACTACAGATGATATTCCTAGTAAAAAAGAATATTATTCTTTAAAATATTATCTTGAGACTGAAGATTTATTGTACCTAATTGGACTTTCTCATATGCCTTTGCAAACAATAGGTAATACTACTCTATCTTCTTTCCCTGTTGAGATAAAACAAAAAAGGGAAAAATTAGAATTGGCAGTTGCTTATAAGTTTTATCTAAAGGGTTCTTTCTATATTGCTCCTGCTCTTGCTTATATTCATACTGATACGAAGACATTTCAACACTTGAATAATAGTGGTACAATCACTAGTAGTTCTAGTCATGTAGTTGATACTGACTACTCTTTATATGCAGTAATGGGATATCGACCTACTAAAACGTCATCTGCTTTACTTTATTTGGAGCTTAATAATGATCTTTTAAGTAGTGAATATAGTAAAGATTATTCATCATATCAGCTTAATTTATCAATATTACAAGCTATTAGTAAGAATGTAGTATTATATTTTCAATATAATACATTACTCAAAGATAAACCTGCAACATCGTCAAATTCAGGTACAAAAGATGTGTCCGGATTTAGTGTAGGAATAGGATTTCGATTTTAATTAGCAAATATTATTATGAATGCTAATATGATTTAATTGACACTATTTATTCTTTTTGATAAAATTCAAGAAACACAGGAGTATACAATGGAATTAAATCAAGAACTACTTGAACAATTAAAAGCACATACAAAAGCAATAAAAGAAGCTATGCCAGAATTATCAAAAGAAGAAAGAATGAAAATCATCTCTAAAGCTATAACTGATAGTACTGATATACCAAAAGAACTAAAAGAAGAAACTATAAAAATACTTTCTGAACTACAAGAATAAAATTTTATAGAAAATTATAAAAGATATGTAACTAAACCGTTACTTTTATCCTTTATAATTATTTTATGATAAATATTCAAAAAGAGATAACAAAAAAATTCCCCACGTTAAATAGTAAATCACCAATGATAAAAAAATCATTATTTAAGATTGCTCAAAAAATTGTTCATGAAGATAAAATTAATCTATTTTTAGAAGCGAATAAACATTTAGAAGGTTTCGAATTTGTTGAAGCGGTACTAGATTATTTTAAATTTGATTTTTCCTATTCAAGTAATGATATAGAAAATATACCTTCAACAGGAAGGGTTGTAATTGTATCAAATCATCCGCTAGGTGCATTAGATGCTTTATGTCTTTTAAAACTAATAAGTAAAGTTAGAAAAGATGTAAAAATAGTGGCAAATGATTTTTTAGCTGATATTAAATCTATGGATTCACTTTTTATAAAAATTGACAATTATAAAAGTAAACAATCAAAAATTGCAATCAAAGAGGTTTATCAAGCCTTAGAGAATGAAGAAGTAGTTGTTATCTTTCCTGCAGGTGTTGTAAGTCGTATAACTCCATCTGGGGTTAAAGATGGATCATGGCAAAAAGGATTTTTAAAATTTGCCAAAAAAACAAATAGTCCCATTCTTCCTATTTTAGTGGATGCTAAGAATTCAAAATTATTTTACACACTTTCAGTGCTGAATAAAACATTTTCTACTATGTTATTAAGTGATGAAATGTTTAAACAAAAAGATAAAAATATAAATATTAAAATTGGTAAAATGATATCAAATGAAGATATTATTCCAAAAAATATAGATAAAAATAATTTAATGAGTATCTATAAAAAACACTTATATAGTTTAAAAAAAGGGAAAAAAACATTTTTCCAAACAAAAAATGCGATAGCACATAGTGACAATATTCAACTTATAAAAAAAGAACTAAAAAAATCAGAAGTTTTGGGAAAAACAAATGATGGGAAATTGATTTATTTATATACATATACTACTGATTCTCTAATTTTAAATGAGATAGGAAGACTTCGTGAGATTAGTTTCAGGAAAGTGAATGAAGGTGTAAATAAAAAAAGAGATACAGATAAATATGACAAATATTATCAACATATTATTTTATGGGATGAAGACGATTTAGAAATTGTAGGTTCTTATAGAATAGGTAATGCAAAAAAAATATATGAAAAATATGGAAAAGGCGGTTTTTATACAAATACACTTTTCAAATTCAATAAAAATTTTACACCATATTTAGAAAACTCTCTAGAATTAGGACGAAGTTTTGTTCAGCCTAAGTATTGGGGAAGTAGGGCGTTGGATTATTTATGGTTTGGAATAGGTGCTTATTTAAAAGTAAATCCAAATATAAAATATATGTATGGTCCAGTGACTTTAAGTAGTTCATTACCTCCTATTGCACAAGATTTAATTGTAGGATTTTATTCTCATTATTTTTATCCAAAAGAAAAACTAGTAACAGAAGTTAAAAAGTTTAAATATAATTTTGAGCATGAAGATGAGATTAGTATCTGTCCCGAACAAAACTATAAAGATGATTTAAAACTATTGAAGAATAGTTTAAAATCTATAGATAGTTGTATCCCAACTTTATATAAACAATATAGTGATTTATGTGAACATGGTGGAGTAAAATTTCATGGTTTTAATGTAGATCCAAATTTTTCTAATTGTATAGATGGTTTTATTATGGTAGAGGTGAATAAAATTAAAGAGTCAAAAAAAGAACGTTATATCAAATAAAATATAATCATAAAAGTCATATTAAGGTAAAAAATGAGTTATTTAAAAGAAGTAAAAGAGGGTGACCAAGTTTTTGGTCTTATTTTTGGTTTAGGTAGAATTAAAAAAGTTTACAAAAAAAGTGAATATAAGTGTCTTGTAGAATTTGATAATAATTATGAAGTACCATATACGGAAGATGCAATACCAGGATGGGGCAAGTTTAATGAACAGACATTATTTTTAAAAGATGATATAGATTTAGCAGATTTTGATTTTTCCCCTTTGGATAAAATTTTGACGCCAAAAAAAATAATAAAGTTAAGGGAAAAGAAAAAATTAGAGGTACAATTACCTTCGGGTATTTGGCATATTTGTAATAAAAATGTAAAAAAATATACAGAAGATTTATTAAATGAAGAAAAATATCATCTATTTAGAAAACTATAAACTCTTTAGATAAAACTCGTAACCAACTCGTAACCAAAAAACTATAAAATCCTTTTAAATAAATATAAAAGGATTAGTTTGTCAACTTTTCAAAGTAAAAACAAAAGTGTTGAATTGCAAGAAAATATCATCAGATATTTTTTAATTGCGGCAGCAACAATCTCTATCTTAACTACATTTGGTATTTTATTTTCTATACTATTTGAAGCGATAGAGTTCTTTAAGTTAAAAAGCTTTTTCTACTTTTTTACAGGTACAGAATGGTCTCCTGGAACAGTAGATAGTAAATTTGGTGCTTTACCAATTTTTGCAGGTACATTTATCATAACACTAATTGCTATGTCTGTTGCCCTTCCTATTGGTTTAGGAAGTGCAATCTTTATGAGTGAGTATGCTACTTCTCGTCAGCGAACATATTTAAAACCATTATTAGAAATTCTTGCTGGTATTCCAACTGTTGTATATGGGTTTTTTGCAGCTATTACAGTTGCTCCTTGGATTGTAAATGTATGTAATGCCATAGGAGTGGATGCTTCTTTTAATAGTGCTTTAGCTTCTGGTGTAGTTATGGGTATTATGATTATTCCAGTTATCTCATCTTTAAGTGATGATGTTATTGCAGCTGTTCCTGATAGTTTACGTAAAGGTTCACTAGCTTTAGGTATGACTAAAGCTGAAACAATAAAAGATATTGTTTTACCATCTGCACTTCCAGGAATCATTTCTGCTTCATTATTGGGTATATCAAAAGCTCTTGGTGAAACAATGATTGTTGTTATGGCAGCAGGTTTACGACCAAATTTATCTTGGAATATCTTAGAAGATATGACAACAGTAACTGTACGAATTGTAGATAGTTTAGTAGGAGATCAAGCATTTAATTCTCCTGCAACATTAAGTGCTTTTGCTTTAGGTTTAGCACTATTTGTAGTGACTTTAATATTAAATATTGTTTCAGTAAGAATGATTCAACGATTTAAAGAAAAATATAAAATGAGTAGTTTATAATGGAAAATACAAAAAAAACATCAAAGAAAAATAAAAAAGATAATATCTTTTATGATCCAAGTTTAAAAAAAAGACATGCTAAAGCAAAATTATTTAAATATTTTACAATTATATCTTTAGCTTTTTCTCTAATCTTTTTAACAATATTTTTAAGTGATATGGTTATAAAAGGAAGTACTGCCATTCAGCAAACATATGTACAAGTTGAAGTTACGTATAATGAAAGAAGTGTAAGAAGTTATAGAAAAGCAGTTGATCGAAAATATCTGAATATTGTAAGTCGTGCAGCATTACGAGAAATACCAATGCAAATGCAAAACAATCCAGAACTAATGGGTACAACACATCTTATTTGGATGCTTGCTGATGATCAGGTTGATATGTATATGAAAGATTATTATTATAAAATTAAAGGTAAAGATCTCAAAACAATCGAAGATTTAGTTCGTAACGATAGATTAGAAAAGCGTTTTAATACTATTTTCTTTACACAAGGGGATAGTAAAACACCTGAGTATTCTGGTATTTTATCTGCTATGGTTGGTACTATTATGACTTTATTTGTTGCAATGGTTGTGGCTTTTCCAATAGGTGTTGCAACAGCTGTTTATCTTGAAGAGTTTAGTACACAAAATAAGTGGAGTGAGTTTTTAGAAGTAAATATTAATAATCTTGCTGCAATACCATCTATATTATTTGGACTATTAGGACTTGCAATATTTATTAACTTATTTGGAATGCCTCGAAGTTCTGCTTTAGTTGGTGGTTTAACTCTTGCTTTGATGACTTTACCAATTATAGTAGTAAGTTCACGTGCAGCTTTAAGAAGTGTGCCTGCTAGTATAAGACAAGCTGGATATGGATTAGGTTTAACAAAAGTACAAGTAGTAAAAGATCATGTTTTGCCATTAGCTTTTCCTGGAATTATGACAGGGTCTATTATTGGTCTTGCTCAAGCTATGGGGGAGACTGCTCCACTAATTATTGTAGGGATGATTGCATTTATTCCTGATAGTCCTAGTACTATTTTAGAAGCATCAACAGTTATGCCTGCACAAATATTTACATGGGCTGGTATGCCAGAACGTGCTTATATAGAAAGAACAGCTGCAGGAATTTTAGTACTTTTAAGTGTTTTGATATCTTTAAATGCCTTAGCCGTATATCTAAGAAAAAAATTCGAAGTGAAATGGTAGATTAAAATTATTTATCTTTTATGATATTTCTAAGTTAAATATCTCTTCATTGAGTAAGGAACAATATAGTTCCTTATTCGTTAAATTTCGACTAAATTCACAAAATATTTTGCAAAATAAAAAGAATACACACAAGAGTATATTACTAATATTCCTTATTGAGGGACTTAATGCCTGAAATATGAGAGGGAACCCATAATTCAACACGAAATATTTTTATTAATAATTTGTAATTTATATCCACTATACATAGGAAAATAATATAGCTTGGACATATGATAACATTACATAGTCACATAAAGAGTCACAAAAAAAAATTCTTTAAAATTTCATGAAGTTGGAGAATAGGAATTGGAAGTTTTAAATAACATAGTTAGGTATAACTATGTTACTTAATGGTTTTGAGTAGTATTAAAGATTGATTTTCTTATCTAAATATCTATCTATATTTGTATATATAAATCCATTTTTATCTATAAATGAAATATGATCTTTCGTCAAGTCTTTTACATCTTTTAGACCCATTACAGCTAAAATAGTTTTTACTCCACCTAAAAGATTTTTATGATATTGTACTGTTTTTTTAGCATGTTTATATACTAAATAAGCACTTCTTAGTTTTTTATCTTGAGTTGCAAGTCCTACTGGACATTGGTGTGAACCATGACCTGAACACATTCTAGCTCTAATACATCCAGCACTCATCATAAATCCACGAGCTAGATAAATAAAATCAGCACCCAACGCCATAACTACAGCAATATCATCCGGTGTAAGTATTTTACTCGCAGCAATTAATTTAACTTTATCTCTTACTCCATGCTCTTTTAAAACATTGTCAGCAATGTGTATAGCATCGTTAACATGAAATCCAACTCTATCCATTAAAAATAATGGAGCAGTTGCACTACCACCATCTCCACCATCAATACTAATAAAATCAGGAATACCAGGTATGTTATTTTCATTTCTTCTTTGCATCTCTATTGCAAATTCTTCTATTGCATCTCTTGATGAGATAACAATTTTTATACCAACTGGTTTTTTTGATAGTTTTTGAAGTTCGGCAATAAAGTCAAACAGTTCATTCATATTATTAGCATAAGGAAATCTATTTGGTGAAATTACTGCTTTATGTGCAGGTATATTTCTATAGTAAGATACGGCATCACTTACTTTTTCAGCTGCAAGTTTACCTCCTGTTTGTTTTGCCCCTTGAGCAAGTTTAATCTCTGTCATTTTACAAAAAGCCATAGTTTTTTGATATCTTTCTGGATCAAAATTACCATCATTATCTCTAACCCCATAGAGACCAGAACTCATTTGAAAAATAATATCGGGCATATCTGCTGGAACCTCTTTAGGGAAGTTTTCTAATGGAGCACTCCAGTTTGGTCTAATAAATTCATATTCATCAGCATCAAATATATAAGTATCCATTTCACTTTCTTTTAGAAGCTTTTTTCTAAAGTATTTAATGGCAACATAATTATTCATAAAGAATTTAATTGTATTAAATAGAGTTTTATTAGCACCTTCAATTTTTACACGATTCATATACGAATCATGATGATCTCTATGAGTAAAGAAAAAGTTTGTAGTTAAACTACCTTCTCCTGTATTTATAGGGAATTGTCCATCATAAGAAGCTTTAGTGAATGCTCTGGTACCTTCAGGTGAAATTGCACCATCACTCATTGCACTTCTTGCTATAATTGTTTTTGAAACATATGGAACTTCTCTATCACTCCCAAAAGTTACAGAAAACTCTTGGTTTACTTCATCGTCATTTAAAGGACTATTTGAATGTTTCATTAAAAACTTTGGATTATCTTGTGGTTGTGATGGTGAAAATGATGAATAATTTGCTAAATCATTTGCTGCTTTATATACCCAGTCTACTTTATCTTTTGATTCGTAAAACTTTTCATCTCCAAAATATTGTCTGAAAGGTTCTCTTAACGCTTCAAAAAAGTATCTCAATCTCCCTATGATAGGATAATTAATAAGTAACTGATGTTTTCTTTGTATAAATTTATCGTAAATAAACATATTTACAATAATAAATATACCTAAATATAGTGCTAATTCCATTTTATTTTCCTTTTAAGTTATTTAATAAAGACTTCCCTAAATCTATATTGTTTGATGATCCCTCAATTGCTTTTGCTGTATCAGATAAAAGAATAGCAATTTTCTCTTTTATTGTATCTGAGTCTTTTAATTGGTTACAAACTATATCTTTTACTTCTACTGAATCTTGTTTATTTTTATTTGAAATAGTGATTAAGTTGTTCAATTTAATTGTTGCATCATCAGACATTTTAATTCCATTATTAATTAATTCATTTGATGTATCACTTTGCTCTTTTGCATTACTTGTCATAATTGAAATATCTTTGATTTTTTTACCTATGTCAGATGTTGTTCTTTTTGAAGTGGCTGCTAGTTTTTTTACTTCATCTGCAACAATAGAGAAACCTTTTCCTGCATCTCCTGCTCGTGCTGCTTCAACTTTGGCATTTAGAGATAAAAGATTTGTTTGAATAGAAACATGGTCATTTGCTACTACTAAGCCAGTGATTTCTTTATTTGCTTCTGTAAGTGAGTTGATGATTTCCGTAAAAGTATCAAAAATTTTATCTAGATTATTAATAGTTGATGAAAGTTCAGTTATAAGTTCAATTACATTTTTGCTTTCTACACTAGATTCTTCAGAAGACTGATAGTTTTCATTTGATTTTATTTCAATAATACTCGATTTTTCAATAAATTCATTTACTAATAAACTAATATTTTCTATCTCTTCTAATCTTTGTTCAGATGCTTTATTTACATTAATTGCATTTTGAGTCATATCTCGGGCAATCTCTTGAGAACTTTCTATTTGTAGTTTTTGATATAGTGATTCTATATTTTTTAATCTATCATGCTCTTGTTCTGTAATTTCTATCATTTTATTTAATTCTCCATTTTGTTTTTTCTTTGCATTTATTGCAAACAGGAACTATCTCATCTGTGTGTACGTGTATGAGTTCATTACAACCTTGACATTTTAAAGTTGCATTGACATGTGTTACATCACCTATTTTAAATTTCATTTTCATACTAACGGCGGTATAAGAAGAGACCAAAAATGGAACTGTATATGTTAAAAGAGATTTTACATAATCAATATTATTATAATCAAGGGCAAAAATTATTTCTCCTTGGTTGATTATATTTAATAAAGTTCCTACTACTAGTGCGATTTTAAATGACTTTATTATCATCTCTTTATCACATAGAATTGCAAAATACACTTTTAATTTATTCATGACTCGATTATACTCCATATAATATAAAAATTTGTAATAAAAATTGTTATTCCTCATGGTAAGGCGTTTTAAATCACAATTGTAACTAACTTGTAACTTTCTTTTTGTAATATTCAACAAATTCAAAGTAGAAGTAGTTTAATAATGAAAAATAAAAATAAAATAGAAGTTGAAAAGTTAAATTTGTGGTACGGTTCAAAACATGCATTACATGATTTAAATATCAAAATTCATGAAAATCAAATTACCGCATTAATTGGGCCATCAGGTTGTGGTAAATCTACATTTTTAAGATGTCTTAATCGAATGAACGATTTAGTAAGTTCTGCTCGAATTGAAGGTCAAGTTATTATTGATGGTCAAGACATATATGCAAAAGAGGTTGATGAAGTAAGTGTGAGAAAAAGAATTGGTATGGTTTTTCAACAACCAAACCCTTTTCCAAAATCTATTTATGAAAATATTGCATACGCTCCAATTAAACATGGACTTGTAAAAAAAGGAAAAGAGTGTGATGAATTAGTTGAGAAGTCGTTAATTAGTGCGGGACTTTGGGATGAAGTTAAAGATAAACTTCATGAACCAGGAACTTCGTTATCTGGCGGGCAACAACAGCGACTTTGTATTGCAAGAACAATAGCCGTTGAACCTGACGTGATTTTAATGGATGAACCTACATCAGCACTTGACCCAATATCAACAGAAAAAATTGAAGCATTAATGTTGGAATTAAAAAAGAAATATACGATTGTAATAGTAACTCACAACATGCAACAAGCCGCGCGAGTAGCGGATTATACTGCATTTTTTCATTTGGGTGATTTAATAGAGTATGATGAAACAGAGACTATTTTTGTTAACCCAAAAGTGAGTAAAACAGAAGATTATATAACGGGAAGGTTTGGATAATGTTAAAGAATTTTGAAGAAATATTAAAACAAATACAAGACGAATTGTCTACTATGGGGAATAAGGTTGTAAGTGCCAATGAAATAGCACTTGAAGCGATAACAAAGGCTAATCCAAAATTATTTCCTAAAGCGAAAAGTGAACTTAACAATATATCTCATATGTCAAATAAAATTGATAATATGGTATTAAAGGCTTTAGCCCTTCATCAACCAGAAGCCAGAGATTTACGATCTATGGTTTCGTTTCTTAAGATTACAAATGAAATTGTAAGAGCGGGTACTAATACCAAGAATTTCATAAAGATATTTTCTAAGTCTTTACACAGTGAAGTTGATTTTGATAATATTTTTGAATTTTCTATTCCTTTACACAAGGCATCAATTAATGCCATAAAAACCTCAATTGAGATGATAAAAGATGGAGAATCAACATCTATTGAAAAAAGTTTTCAGAAAGTATTAGTTGAAGAGAGTAAAACAGATGATTTATATGCAATGATTGAAAAAAACTTATTAAAAAAACTCTCAAGTAAGATTGAACTTTCAAAAGATTATCTTGACGTATTAAGTAGTTTAAGAAGATTAGAAAAAGTTGCAGATAGAGCTACAAGTATCGCAAACCTTTTAGTTTTTGCCCATATTGGAGGAGAGTTACATCAAGCATAATATGGTATAATGGCCACATGAAAAGAAGTTTAGCAAAAATTAGAAAATATCTAAGAAGTAACTTTGAGTTACTGGCCGCAGCAAGTA
>ENA-ORXI01003409-ORXI01003409.1-sediment-metagenome-genome-assembly--contig:-NODE-3409-length-10696-cov-4.762690_pt1 | contig 10696 bp, 5 predicted proteins | sample MGYA00237861_ERZ511468 | MGnify/ENA primary metagenome ERZ511468 (study PRJEB26299, sample SAMN06266213) | sediment metagenome | isolation source: Hudson Canyon methane seep mesocosm | place: USA:Hudson...
GTCTTAACCCTTCCTCTGGCAAGCATTATGTTAATAATCATCCCTTATGTACTTAGTCTTGGTATGAGTTCTTTTAAGATTGACAATATCATAAAAGAAAAACAAAAGGTAAGTGATGATCAAAAAAGATTGTTGTATATATTGGGTTCCTTGATTGTTTTATTGTTTTTAAACTCAAAGATAGAACCTTTTTATTCGGGATTGGGCTTAAATGAAAAAGGTATTTTACTGGGATATGGTTTATTGATGTTTGTACCAAAAATTGGATTTTTGTCTTGGGAAGATACCAAAAAAATACCCTATGAAATCATATTTTTATTTGGTGCGGGATTTTCTATTGCCACAGCATTTGGTAAAACAGGTTTGGCTTCTGAAATAGCCACTCATTTGATGTCCCTTTCTGTTCTTCCACCCTTTTTACTTATACTTTTAGTGGCTGCCATGATTACCTTTACGACGGAAATTACTTCAAATACTGCTTTGATATCTATTGCATTGCCTATCATATATTCTTTGGGACAAAGTTCAAATATTGATACCAACTTAATCATTTTTGTTGCAACTATTTGTGCTTCTTATGCGTTTATGCTGCCAATTGCAACGCCTCCAAATGCAATTGCCATGAGCAGTGGTGTGGTAAAAGTTAAAGATATGGCAAAATTTGGACTGTTATTCAATATTCTTGGAATTTTGTGTATAACTTTTATTGCATTGGTTTATTGGCAATACTACTTATAGTATAGCTACTTAGAGAAGATGCGAATAATTTACGTTTTCTTTTGTAAAAGTTAGTTATAATCCGCGAATGCAAGATATATTTAAAAAACTAGACTTAACAGACTATATAGACTCATTTTCACAACTTTTTTCAAGAGAAAAATCAATTATTCTTGAAGGTGATATTAACCTACATCATAAGATGATCAATGAGCTATCAAACTTTGATTTTGTGCCACCAGTAAAAATTGAAAAATTGGACAATGCACTTTTACATATTCAAAAACAAGGTATATTAAAAATATATGATATCTTTGAGTTTGTAAAAATAATAAGATATTTTTTATATTTGAAAAAATTCAACTTTACAAGTTCTGTAAAAGATGGAAAAGTTCAAGAGTGGCTTGAAAAGGTTGAAATACCCAATGAAATTATGAGTATTGAAAAGTACTTTACACCTAAAGGTGACTTAAAAGAGGGTGTTAATGATGAATTTGATTCAATCAAAACAGCCATTTATAAAAACAAAGAATCCATAAAACAATCTTTGTACAAAATGATTAACAATGCTAAACTAAGAGCTTATCTGGTTGATTCTCAAGTGCATTTGGTTAATGGAGAAGAAACGCTATTGGTTCGTGGTGGTTTTAATCATATTATAAAAGCATCGGTTATTAATAGAAGTAACTCTGGATTCTTTTATATTGTTCCTCACAGTGTATCCAATCTAAAACAACAGCAATCAGATTTAAAAAATAAACAAGAAGAGATACTGCTTAAGCTGTGTAAAGAAATCAGTTCAACCTTTGGAAAATTTTTGATGTTTTTAAAATTCATCAATAAAGAATTTGATCGATTTGATCACTATCAAGCACGACTGTTTTTTGCAAAAAATGGGGATAGAAATTTTATAATTCCAAGTAAAAAAAACAGCAATAAATTGATTGATTTTATTCATCCAGCCTTACATGATGGAAAACCTATTTCTGTAGATTTTTCAAAAGCCGTTGTAATGATAACAGGAGTAAACGCTGGTGGTAAAACGATGATGTTAAAATCAATTTTATCCGCAGTACTTTTATCTAAACATTTAATTCCCTATAAAGCAAGTCCCCTTTCACAAGTAGGAAATTTTAAAAATATTGCAGCAGTTTTAGATGATCCCCAAAGTGTTAAAAATGACATTTCTACCTTTGCTGGACGTATGGTTGAGTTCTCTCATTTGTTTTCTAAAAGGAACGTCCTTGTGGGTGTTGATGAGATTGAACTGGGAACAGATTCAGATGAAGCAGCAAGTTTGTTTAAGGTTATCATTGAAGAGTTGATTAAAAAAGATATTAAAATAATAATTACTACTCACCATAAAAGATTAGCAGCTCTCATGGCAGCTAACGATGAAGTTGAGCTAATTGCAGCCATTTATGATGAAAAAAACCAAAGACCAACCTATGGCTTTTTACAAGGAACCATTGGGAAATCATATGCTTTTGAAACAGCACAAAGATATGGAATCCCTCAAAATGTTATCAGAAGAGCCAAAGATGTTTATGGAGATGATCAAGATAAGTTAAATGAACTCATTGAGCGAAGCAGTCAATTAGAGCGCGAATATTTACTTAAAATTGATATTTTAAATGAAGAAATTGATAAACATAAAAAACTAAACAGAAATCTTGATGAAAAGAAAGAGAGTTTGGATGACCATATTTATGAAGAAAAATCAAAACTGCATAAAGAGTACAGCAGTGCCACAAGTGATGCCAGAGAAGCTATAAAATCTAAAATATCTCAAGAATCACATCGCTTATTAAACAAAGCACATATAAAAGTAAAAGCCATAAAAACACAAAAAGTACAAGAAACAGTTGCATTAATAGTAGGAGATAGGGTAAAATATAAGTCATCAAAGGGTGAGATTTTATCGATTAAAGGTAAAAAAGCATTTATCGAAAATGATACGGGAATGAAGCTTCAAGTAAATCTATCAGATTTAAAAAGAAGTGGAAATGAACCTAAACCTGTACAGAAGAAAAAAGTAACAGTAACTGTAGAAAAATCAAACAGTGGTCATGTAAAACTTGACCTTCATGGTCAAAGAGCTGATGAAGCCGTTGAAAACCTGGATAAGTTTATCTCTGATGCACTTATAGCTGGTTTTGATGAAGTTTTGGTTTATCATGGAATTGGTACAGGGAAACTTTCCTATGCTGTTAAGTTATTTTTAGATTCACATCCTAGTGTGGTTGGATATACAGATGCACACCCAAGTCAAGGTGGTTTTGGAGCTAAAGTTATAAAGTTATAAACCTATAAGTTAATAAATAAAGGAATCAGTATGGAAGAAGAATTAAAAAGTATTCAAAAGTTTTATGATCTCATCATTGAATTTTTTGTCAATTACAGTTTTCAGTTATTGGGTGCCATTTTGGTTATCTTTATTGGTTGGTTTATTGCTAGAAAAGTGGCTTCGGGTGTTGAGCGATTATGTTTAAATAATGACATTGATGTAACGCTTACGAAATTTATTGTAAACATCGTTAAATTTTCAGTCATAATTGGTGCATCTATTATTGCCGTTGGAAAACTGGGAATTGCGCTTACTCCTTTCATTGCTGGTATTGGAGCAGCGTCACTTGGTGCTGGATTAGCACTTCAAGGAACGTTGTCAAATTATGGTGCGGGAATTGCTATCATACTTACGCGACCTTTTATTGTTGGAAATACAATTAATGTTGAAAATGTCTCGGGTATTGTTCAAGAAATCAAGCTGGGTTATACCACACTTAAAACTGAAGATGGTGAAATAATCACTATTCCAAATAAACATATTGTTGGCGAAGTTTTAGTGAATTCTTTTGAGTATAAAGTAGTTGAAAGTGTTGTGGGAATTGATTATTCTTGTGATCCAGAAGTTGCCATTAATGTTTTAAATAAAGTGCTTAAAAAGTTTAAAGATGAAATTTCAAGTGAACCAAAATCACAAGTGGGTATTAAAGAGTTTGGTGATTTTTCAATCAACATTGAACTCAGGTATTGGGCGATGACTCAAAGTTATTATGAAACTCAATACAAAATTAATTTAGCCATATACAAAGCGTTTAAACAAAACAATATACAAATACCATTTCCAACTCAAAATATTATTGTTGAGAAATAATCAGTAAAGCAAATTTATTTTTGCTTTACTGTGATACCTAATTCACTTTTAATCCACTGATTATCTTTATTGCCTTCTAATATTTTAAAATCTTTAACAACGACTCTGTTTAATTCTATGTTATGTTCTTTATTCAGATATAAAGAAACCTGAGCGCTTCTTGTTGTTGCCAATGTTTCTAACTCTTTTTTTGTTACAACCTGTGCTTGTATTTGTTTGCTTTTTAGGTGGTTAAGATACGGTGTTTTTTCAAATACTTTTTTATCTTTTATTTTTTTGATAAATGATTTTTTTAAGAGCTTTAACTTCTCTTTAGTAAATGAATTTAAATACATTAATTCCAAAGCAACCATATATGTATCTACTTTTTTATCTTTAGTTACTTTTTTAAGTTCTAAAATCTTTTTATTTAATGCTGCTTCAAATTTGCTGATTTTGATTGCTTGAGTATCAACACTAGTATTATACGTTTTTTCTAATTCTAACGCTAAACTTGGTCTTGTTTTTAAAGCTTTGACTAAAATATCAAGATTTTCTTTAGCGGGTGGTAACAGCTCAAACTTTCCAGCTTCAAAGTCTACAAATTTGATTTTATCTTCTTCTACACCCAACAGGCTTCCTAAAAAGGTAAAAGGTGAAGTTACCATTTTGATAATCAAGTTAGCAAATGCTTGACCGACAACACTTCCAATTTGAAATTTTGGATCATCAACATTTCCAGTAACGGGCAGTGATAAATCAATAATACCATTTGAATCTTCCAAGAGGGCAATAGCCAAATCAATAGGAACACTGATGCTGTTTTCACTTTCGATTTTATCTCCCAATTGTATTTTATTAATGATGATTTTATTACTGGCATCCAGTTTTGATTCGATGATTTTATAATTTAAATCCAACGTTAATTTTCCACCATCGATTTTTCTTCCAATAAATTCACTGGAATAAGGGGTTAAATTTTTTGTAGCAATATTTTTAAATAACATATTAATTTGAGTATTTTCATTGATATTTTTATAATCCAAAGAACCATTTATTTTTGCCAATCCATATTTATCAATAACCCCATCAATTAAAATATCTGATGGTTTAGAGCTGTATGAAGAGAGTTCTGATACTTTTCCTTCAAGTGACTCAATAAAAGATTTAAAAGGCAAAGGAAGACTTAAATCTGTAAAATTCATTGAACCATTTTTAATATTTATAGGACCCAAGTCAAATAAGAGTGCATCTGCTTTTTTCTCTTTTTTGACGTCTGCTTTTTTTGTTTCTACTTTTTTTATTTCTTTTGTATCTGACTTTTTAACTAAGTCATTAAAATTTGTTTTTTTGTTTTCATCGATATGTACTTTGGCATAAGGTTTAATCAAATCAACCGATTTGATTTTTAAACTGTTTTTCTTTTGTGAAAAGTTCAGTTTATTAATATTTACTCTTGATACTTTCACCAAACTCTCACTGTTTTGTTTTTGTTTGATATTGATATTTCGTAAAGAGCTGTTTGCATATAAAGAGATGTGATTTGTTTTTGGTTTTAATTTAAATTGACCTTTTGTATAAAAGTCTGCACTTTGTAAATTGATATTTAATGTTTCATCGATATAAGGTTGAAACATACCTAATGGCAATCTGTTTAAGCTGTAGCTTGTATTTAAAGACAATGGGTTAATTGATATTTTCCCTATTGATTTTAATTTTGCTTTTTTACCAATTTTTGAGTTTAACTTGTAACTGAATTTTGTTTTAGGTTCTAAATCAATATTTTTAACATTTAAATTAATGTTATTCAATGAAGTTGTAAAAGGTTTTTTTGTTGATTTGTCTTTGACTGATATTTTAGACTTTTTCAAATCTACATTTTTAATACTGACCTTCCAACTTTTATCTTTTTTATTGGTTTGTTTTGTTGCACTTTTTTTCACGTTTGATTTTTTTGTATCTTTTGAAATAAACAGTGGCTCTATATTATTGGTTTTGTCTTTGTTAAGTACAAAGTTTGTATATAACCTATCAAGGGTGATATTATCTATTTTGATGTCTTGATTTTTTAAATCAAATTTTGATAAATTTGTTTTTGTATTTTTTAATGAGATGATATTTTTTTTAGAATTCTTAGCACGCATATTCAAATTATCAATATTAAGATTTAAATTTTCTAAGATGACATCTAACTCTTTTTGTACATCTACAAAGTATTGTGTTGATATATCAACTTTTGTATCATACAAGTCAAATTTTAATTCATCTTGAATATGAGACCAGAAATCATTGGTTTGGATATTTTGTATTTTGGCAGTTCCTTTTAGTTTTAAAGGTTCAAACTCAACGCTACCATTTATGTTTACATTGGTGTGATTGTTTATTTGTATAAATAAATTTTGATTTTGAATTCCATTATTTTTTGTACTTAAATTTTTAAATTCGTAATCAATTTGATTTAAAACAGTTTTGAATGGTTTTGTTTTGGATAAATCAGTAATATCCACTTTAGAGTCACCCATTTTTAATGCTGTCACATTAACATTCCATGGCTTCGTTTCTTCAGTCTCTTTGCTTTCTTTGGTTTCTTCTTTTACTTTATCATTAGCTACTTTCTTTTGAAAAAGTTCTGCAATATTTGTTCTGATATTTTTATGTATGACCAAATCTGTATAAAATGACTTGAAATCTATTTTTTCAATAGTAACATCTTGACTTGGCCAAGAAAGTGATAAATTGGATGTTTTAAACAAATCAAGCGTAATCAAATCTCTGTTTTCTTTTTTAGAACCCAGTTTAAGGTTGCTAAGAGTTGCATCGGTATTATTTAATTTGATTTCAAGATTATTATTTAGCATGGTTACTTTATATTTTGAATTTAAATCAAACAGAGCATCATTGATATAAAACTTAAAATCTTTTTCAACTTTTGGCCAATAATCACCTACATGTAATTTTGATAAAAATATGTTTCCCTCTATATTGACCGGATTTAAAGCAATGAATCCTTTTCCTTCTAATTTTGTATGTTTATTTACAACAATGTCAAAATCATAAGTTCCTTTTTCTTCAACTTGGGTACTTAAATTTATAAATGAAAAGTCCAAAGGAAAGATATTGACTTTAAATGGTTTTTCATCACGTAAATCAGTAAAAAATATTTCAGTTTTTTCAAGTTTTATTTCATTGAAATTGATTGGAAAGATTTTATCACTTTTATTTATTTCTTCTTTTTGAACAACTTTTTCTTCTGTAGAGCTTTTTGGGACAAGTTCAAGAAGATTGATATTGCCATCTTTTAAGAGTTTTACATTGATGGTTGGTTTATAAAGAGTAATGGCATCAAAATTAACCACTTGTGAAATTGCTGTTTTGATTAAATCAAAATCAACTCTGATTTTTTCAAAATCAAGCAGAAGGTCATTTTTTTTATCATAGAGTTTAAAATTATAAAACTGCACTTCAAATCCAAAAGGATTGAAACTCACTCTCTCTAAAGAAGAGTTCTGCTTTAAATTGTTGTTTAAAAAATTGACGGTTTGATTTTTAATGACCGAAGGTATTATAAAGATGGTGCTTATAAAATATAAGACAGCAACAAATGAAACCCAAAAACGAAACGTTTTAAATAATGGTGTATTCTTTTTCATGATAACCTCGATTTTGCGATATTAAAATTATAGAATACTTTAGATATAATACAAATTATTTATAAAATTATTTTATTAATTTATACTATTATTTAGGAAAAAAATGACAGTTATCGAACTATTCCAAAAGTTGTTGAGATTTGAATCCGTTACCCCTGAAGACGCAGGAGCTTTTGATTTTATAGAAGAGTATTTAGGGTCTGATTGGACTTGCATAAAAATAGATATGCAAGGAGTTAAAAACAGATTTTATTATAAGAAATTTAATGAAACCAAACAGCATTTATGTTTTGCTGGACACATTGACGTGGTTCCTCCTGGTGAAGGGTGGGATGTTGATCCATTTGCAGCTGATATTATTGATGGTGTTATCACTGCCAGGGGTACTCAAGATATGAAAAGTGGAGATGCCGCTTTTTTATATGCGTGTAAACATGCAAATAATTTTGATGGAACCTTATCAATACTTATGACCAGTGATGAAGAGGGTGAAGGTACATATGGTACGATTAAGATGCTTGAGCATTTAAAACAAATTGATTTTATTCCTGATTTTGCTGTGGTTGCAGAGCCCACATGTGAAGATGTATTTGGAGATGCTATAAAAGTAGGGCGACGTGGAAGTATCAATGGATATCTAAATATTCAAGGTAAACAAGGACATGCAGCATATCCAGAAAAGACAATCAATCCTGTACATCAAGTATCAGAAATTTTGCCCAAAATTGCAGGTTATAATTTAGATGATGGAGATGATTACTTTTCACCTTCAAAACTTATTCTTACAGATATAAGAGGTGGACAGCAAGTTACAAATGTAACTCCAGACAAACTTGATATTATGTTTAATGTGAGAAATTCAACTAAAACAAAAAGAGAAGATGTTGAAAAGTTTATCGATGATAATTTTAAACATTTAAATTACAGCTTACGAACCACTCAAGGCTCTTTTCCTTTTGTGACGCACGAAAACTCTAAAGTGGTTAAGGCCATGGAGGATTCTATTTTAAAGATTTTAAATGTTAAAACAAAACATTCAACAGCTGGTGGTACGAGTGATGCGAGATATTTTGGCTCATTTAATATTGAAGCCATTGAATTTGGTGTTATCAATGATACCATTCACAGTATTGGTGAGCATACAACAGTAAAAGAAGTTGAAGGATTAACCCAAGTATTTGAAGATTTGATTAAAAATTTTTAATAATAAAGCTTTTATCTCAAGGGTAGAAGAAAATTCTACCCTTTTTTGAGTACTTTTTTAATGGCTTTTCCAATATCTGCTGGACTAACCACTACTTTAACACCTGCTTTTTCTAAAGCATTCATTTTCTCTTTAGCACTTCCACTGCTTCCACTGATAATTGCCCCCGCATGACCCATTCTTTTTCCCTTTGGTGCAGTTTGACCCGCAATAAAGGCAACGACTGGTTTTTTAATGTTCTTTTTAATAAATGTGGCTGCTTGTATTTCTAGATCTCCACCAATTTCTCCTATGATAACCATGGCATCAGTATCTTTGTCATTTTCAAACATCTGTAATAATTCTATATAACTAAGCCCGATGATAGGATCTCCTCCAATGCCAATGGCAGTGGATACTCCAAGACCAACAGAGGCTACTTGATGGGAAACTTCGTAGGTGAGTGTTCCTGATTTCGATATAACACCTATGGTTCCTTTTTTAAATATATTACCAGGCATAATTCCTATCTTGCACTCTTTGGCTGTAATAATACCAGGACAGTTGGGTCCCAGTATCTTCATATTGTGTTTAGTCGCATAATCTTTTGCCATTTGAATATCTTTTACAGGTGCATTTTCAGTTATTACTACACACAGTTCAATGCTTGCACTGGCTGCCTCCATGATAGCATCTGCCACAAATCTGGGAGGTACAAATATGAGTGATACGGTTGCACCTGTTTTTTTAACAGCTTCTTTTACTGTGTTAAAAATGGGCAGCCCAAGGTGTTCTTCTCCCCCTTTATTGGGTGTAACTCCTGCAACTATTTTTGTTCCATATTCTAGACATTGTTCTGAATGAAATGTTCCTTCACGCCCCGTAAAACCTTGTACAATTACTTTTGTATTTTTATTGACTAAAATTGACATGGTTTACTCCTTAGCTGCTTTTACAGCTTTTTTTGCACCATCTTCTAAGCTTGATGCAACTATCAGATTTGATAAGTTTGCTTGTTTTAGTAAATCGCTTCCAATTTTGGCATTAGTACCATCTAACCGTACAATGACAGGTACTGTTACATGTACATTTTTAGTGGCTTCTAAAATACCATTCGCAATTCTGTCACATCTTACAATGCCACCAAAGATATTTACAAAAATTGATTTGATATTTTTATCTTTTAAAATGATTTCAAAACCTTTAGCAACAGTCTCTGCGCTCGCTGCTCCTCCAACATCTAAAAAGTTTGCAGGTGTTCCACCTGCATAATTAATGATATCCATCGTTCCCATAGCAAGACCTGCACCATTTACCATACATCCTACATTACCATTTAGTTTTACATAACTCAAACCATATTTTTTTGCTTCTCGCTCAGCTTTGTCTTCTTCATGTAAATCTCTCATGGCTTCAATATCATCGTGTCTAAACAATGCTGCATCATCAAGGCCCATTTTTCCATCTAATGCAATAAAATAACCATTTTCAGCTTTTACTAAAGGATTTATCTCAATTAATTCTGCATCATCTTGTATGTAAATATTGTATAAAGCTTGCGCAAATTTGATAAATCTTGGGATATCATCTTTTGGTAAACCTAATTCATAAGCCAATTCTCTACCATGAAAACTTTGAAAACCAATTGTTGGATCAATCGCCATTTTTATGATTTTCTCAGGACTCTCTTCTGCAATTTTTTCAATTTCGACACCACCTTCCATTGATGCCATCATAACAGGCATTTCAAGGGATCTGTCTAAAACCATTCCTAAATACATTTCATAGTTGATATCTACACCACGTTCGATATAAACCTTTTCAACTAATTTACCCTCAGGTCCTGTTTGGTGAGTAACCAAATTCATTCCTAAGATTTCTTTTGTGATTGTTTTTACTTCATCTAAAGAATGTGCAAGTTTAACACCACCCGCTAATCCTCTACCACCTGAGTGTATTTGAGCTTTGATAACCCACATTTTACCACCCAATTCAATAGCTGCAGTTACT
>ENA-ORXI01003410-ORXI01003410.1-sediment-metagenome-genome-assembly--contig:-NODE-3410-length-10695-cov-3.920889_pt1 | contig 10695 bp, 10 predicted proteins | sample MGYA00237861_ERZ511468 | MGnify/ENA primary metagenome ERZ511468 (study PRJEB26299, sample SAMN06266213) | sediment metagenome | isolation source: Hudson Canyon methane seep mesocosm | place...
AGTAAAGCCAATCTTTCAAAGAACCAGCTTGAATCTACGTTATTATCTGCTCTGTTTCATGATATTGGCTTACTTCATATTGATCCTGCTTATTTCAAGTCAGGCCGTAAACTTACAAGTAATGAACGAAAGTTTCTAAATGTCCATGTCATTATTTCAAGTTTAATTTTGGAACCTTATTCAGAGTATAAAGGTGTTATTAGCCGAACAGTTTTAGATCACCATGAACGGATGGATGGCAGTGGCTACCCGAATGGAAAAAGTGGAGATGAAATATGTGTTTCTGGTCAAGTTCTCGCTATTGCAGAAGTTGTAGGAAGTAAATTTAATGCTGACTATGAATGTGTAGACGTTGATGAGTTGGAACTATTGCTAAATATGAACAGTAGGAAGCTTAATTCAGAGCTTTATACCTACTTTTCCGTCTTATTTGGCAATGAGCAGAAAGAAGTACCTTCAAATATATCTCTATCTGAATTAGAGATGAAAGATAAACTCCTCCTGCTAGCAGAGATTCTAAAAAAGTGGCTATCAATCTCAAATAAACAGTCATCTTCAACTCTAGCATTTATCGCCAGTTATATTGATACACTTTATGAAAGTCTTATTCAGGCAGGAATGAACTTTGAGAGTCTAGATTTTTTGATAATGATGATTGAACAAGATGATGTAATGAAACGACATACTTACACCATTATTAAGGAGTCATCTTGGCAATTAAGCAATTTAATTGAAGAGTTAAAGAGAAGAAATAAATACCAAGAAACTGTAAAAGATAATTCTCTTAGTGAATGGTTACTCTCCATTGAGAAGTTTACGGTTTAAACTTCTCAATGGAGCTAGAGCGTATAGATAATTTACTTAATCTAGCTTTATAAAATGCTCGCGGTAATGTTGCAATTCACGAATTGAATCTTTAACGTCATCCATAGCAAGGTGAGAGGATTTTTTCTTAAAACTCTTTTCAACTTTAGGTGCCCAACGGCGAGCAAGTTCTTTTAGAGAACTGACATCAAGGTTACGGTAATGAAAAAATGCTTCAAGTTCTGGCATGATGCGCGCCATAAATCGACGATCCTGACAGATGCTATTACCACACATAGGAGAGACTCCAGCAGGAACATATTCTTTTAGGAAATCTAAGGTTTGTTGTTCCGCTTCCGCTTCCGTGGTGCGCGTTTCTTTAATTCGGGCAACTAGTCCTGACTTTCCATGCTGTTTAGTATTCCACTCATCCATTGCATCGAGCGTCTCATCAGATTGATGAATGGCGATGATAGGACCTTCAGCAAGTACATTTAAATCGCCGTCCGTTACAATTGTTGCGATCTCTATAATATAGTCATTATTGGTATCAAGACCGGTCATTTCCAAATCAATCCAGATGAGGTTTTTTTTGCTTTTAGCCATAGTCAATATCTTCTATTTTAGTTTTAAAGATGAACTTTCTTGCCAGAGATTGTATCAAAGGCTAACCTGCATGACATTGTTGATTTCTTTGAGTACAAAATATGAATGAATTTACTTGGACTTTCTTAGCCGCACTAACCTTAATGACGGGTATTGAACTGTGGTTATCATTACGTCAAAGCCGTTATGTGCATGCTCACCGAGATGCTGTTCCTGAAGCATTTAAAGACCAAGTGGAATTATCTGCGCATCAAAAAGCGGCCGCATATACGGTTGCAAAGGGAAAATTAAACCGCTTAGAAAGTGTTTTAGGCATGGTGCTATTAGTTATTTGGACATTAGGCGGTGGCTTGGCTTTATTGTCGGATTCTTGGCAATCTTTAGGCTGGTCAAATACAGTGACGGGAATTGTATTTATCCTGAGCTTTTTTGTGATTGGTACGATCCTAGACTTACCTTTGTCTTGGTATAAAACCTTTGTTTTAGAAGATAAGTTTGGTTTTAACAATAATACGACGGCGCTTTTTCTGTCAGATACGCTAAAACAAATGATTTTAATGCTTGTTATTGGCGCACCTTTAATTTGGGGCGCTTTAGCCTTAATGACGAGTGCCGGAGAGTTCTGGTGGCTTTATTTATGGGCTGCATGGATGGGCTTTGCCTTGATCATGATGTGGGCTTACCCTGCTTTTATTGCGCCTTTATTTAATAAATTCACCCCATTAGAAGATGAAGCGTTAAAAGCGCGCGTTGAAGATTTATTAGCTCGGTGTGGTTTTAAAAGTCAGGGCATCTATGTGATGGATGGTTCTCGCCGCTCAGGGCATGGTAACGCCTATTTTACTGGGCTTGGGAATAATAAGCGTATCGTGTTTTTTGATACTTTATTAAATACATTAGATGAAGATCAGATTGAAGCAGTATTGGCACATGAATTAGGCCATTTCCGCCGTAAGCATGTGATTAAAAATATGATTGTAATGTCATTATTAAGTCTAGTGGGCTTGGCGGCATTAGGTTGGGCATCAGCAGAACCGTGGTTTTATACAGGTTTAGGTGTGAGTACTGAAACAAGTGCAATGGCATTGGTATTGTTTATGTTAGTGATTCCTGTATTTAGCTTCTTCTTGCATCCAATGATGACCGCGCTTTCTCGGAAATATGAATATGAAGCTGATGCCTATGCAGCATCTGTTTCGAGTAGTGAACATTTAATCACGGCATTAGTGGCTTTGTACCAAGAAAATGCCAGCACTTTAACACCAGATCCTTTAGTGTCGGCCATTTATGATTCTCACCCTCCAGCCACATTGCGAGTTGCACATTTGCAAGCGGGACAAGCGTAAATTTAGATTGTTTACCGGCACTTTGGTGTGCCGGTAAATAGTGGTTTCAGATTAAAAAAATACGCTGACTTGGTTTCGACCATTTTCTTTTGATCTGTACAGTGCAATATCGGCACGGTTAATGATGTCGCTCGGAGTATCAGATTCTTTTTTCATGCTAATACCCACGGAGACAGTAACTTGGCCTATAGTTTCATTACTCCCTCTTTTTTTGAGGCGACTATTGGCAAAATTTATTCTAATAATATCCGCAAGATCAATTGCATCTTGTTCGGAGACTCCTTCTAGTAACATAGCCATTTCTTCACCGCCATAGCGTGCGGCGATGCGTTTGGGATTGAGTTGTTTTTCTAGTGAAGCGGCAAAAAACTGAATCACCTTATCGCCTAATAAATGCCCGAAGGTATCATTGATATCTTTAAAGTTATCAAGGTCGAAAAGTAATAATGCGGTATTGGTCGTCGTCTTTTCACAGGCCTTATGTAAATCATGATCAAAGGCCCCTCGGTTTAGAAGTCCGGTTAAGGCATCGGTACGAGCAGATTCCTTAACAGCATTAAGTTCACTCTTTAACCTAGCAATTTCTTGTGCGGAATTTTCAAGATTTTCTTTTAATACACTACTTGTCTCTGACATTTTATGCGTGTCGGCAAGAATACCACCGAGTAAGCTTTTCAGATCGCTAAGATCATTACACTCTTCAAGCGCCATTTGAGAGTCACTAAACCCAGATAAACATTGATTGGTGGTTGATTCAACTTCATTGATATTCGTTAATGTATTATCAACGACAAGTTTGAGGCCCTTATTTGTATCCTCAAGTTTATCAGGCATATCCATAAGGACATACTTTTCATATAAAGCTTGAGAAATATCTGAGGTGATCGTTTTATTTTTACGGGTAATCTCATCAATGGCATTGGCTAAAGCCAGGTTATTACCAGATACATATTCATACCAAACAGCATAGTTTACTGGGTTAACTGGGGATTTATGCTGATTCAGTAGTGGAAGCACAAGTCTAAGGTTAGCCGAGGCTTGCTCTAGTTCTTCATTATAAATGGGAGGGAAAGAAGGTTGTGTATCCACGATATGTATCCTTGCTGCAAAATTTAACTTGAATTCAAAGGTACACTTAAGGATAAATAGTGTAAATCAACTTGAGCGTTGTTCTGTGACCCACTAGAGTAAAAGAGCATATTGTTAGCAATATACTCACTCAAGATTGAATGTCGGTTAAAGCTGTGTGATGGGGGAGTGGGTGTTATTCTGGAAGACGTACCGCTAAAACATCACAACTAGCATGATGCAGTATCGCATTTGCTGTTGAGCCTAATAATAGTTTAATACCATGGCGTCCGTGGGAGCCGGCAATAATAAGATCAACTTTGTTTTCTTGAGCTAATCGCACAATGTCATGAGCAGGATTCCCAAATTCTAGCCATTGATTCTCTGCAGGAATCGTCAGTGTGCTGGCAAGCTGAGTAAGTTGTTTTTTACCAGAGGCCAAAAGGGCATTACGCATATCCATATCAATACTGATCATGGGTTCATAAGCAAAGTCAGCAATAGGGAAGTCTTCAACAATATGGCAAATACTCAGCTTGGCTTGATTTTGTTCTGCGAGATCTTTAGCTCGCGCCATGACTTGTTCATTATGTTTGGAAAAGTCAGCTGCAATTAATATATGAGTGTAATTAGCCATGATGATTCTCCTAAAATTAAAAAGGGCAGATAAATATCTGCCCTTTATTTGGAACTATTTTTCGCTTTCTAAGAAGCGTTCGGCATCGAGTGCAGCCATACAGCCTGCTCCTGCAGAGGTAATAGCTTGGCGATATATTTGATCTGACACATCACCTGCAGAAAAGACGCCTTCAACACTGGTTTGAGTGCCTTTTACTTGTGTAATATAGCCATGATCCATTTCAAGTTGTCCGGCAAAAATATCGGTGTTTGGTTTATGACCAATAGCGATAAATACACCTTGAACAGCGACATCTTGCGTGCTGTCATCTTGAACATTTTTTACGCGTAAGCCTGTTACGCCAGCATCATCGCCCAATACTTCATCTAATTGCGAGTTCCAAAGGATCTCAACATTTCCTTCTTCTGCTTTTTTGATAAGTTGATTACTTAATATCTTCTCTGAGCTGAACTTATCGCGACGATGAATAACCGTTACTTTTGATGCAATATTTGAGAGGTATAGCGCCTCTTCAACAGCTGTGTTACCGCCACCCACTACAGCAACCGGCTGGTTTTTGTAGAAGAAGCCATCACAGGTTGCACACGCTGATACTCCGCGACCTTTGAATGCTTCTTCGGATTCCATGCCTAAGTATTTTGCAGAGGCACCCGTTGCGATAATTAAGGCATCTGCTGTGTATTCTCCAGCATCACCTGTCAATTTGTAAGGTCGCTGACTAAGGTCGGTGGTGTGAATATGATCAAAGATGATGTTAGTACCAAAACGTTCAGCGTGACGCTGCATGCGCTGCATAAGCTCTGGACCTTCAACACCTTGATCGTCGCCAGGCCAGTTATCAACATCTGTTGTTGTGGTTAGCTGACCGCCTTGCTCAATGCCTGTAATTAAAACAGGCTCAAGTGCGGCACGAGCGGCATAAACTGCAGCTGTGTAACCTGCAGGGCCAGAACCTAGAATAAGTAAGCGACAATGTTTGCTTTCAGCCATGTTTTCTCTCCAGAGGTAAATTTTATTTCATTAGGGTACTCATTGATGTTGATTTGGTAAAGTATATTATGCCCGTAACCCTTCAACCTGTGGTTTTATAGTGCCTATACTGGATAGGCTGACAAGGCATATTATCAACGTAATAGTTATTCTATTGCTTGGTAATATAACGCCGTCAGCGTATTCAGAATGGGTGCTGGAAGTTTGCAGATTGAAGGGTTACGGGTAAAGTTGAATAGCTGTGTTAAAATCAGCCGTTAATTTGTTGGCATTACTGGAAATATTACTTTGGCACAGGCAACACGACTAAGTGAAGGGAATAAGCAAAAAGCTAATTCAGGCGCGGTTAGCTTTCGTTTGCGTGAAGCAGCACTAATTTTAGCCTTAGCATTAGCGGGGTATTTACTTCTATCTTTATTTACTTATAACCCAACAGATCCCGCATGGACTACAACAGGAACCAATGATGTCATCGCCAATCGCGGTGGAATAGTAGGGGCGTGGTTGTCTGATACTTTACTATTTGTTTTTGGACTGCCGGCCTATTTATCGCCATTGATGCTCGGTTTTAGTGGGTGGTTATTATTTAGCTGGGGTAAGCGTGCAGACTCAGAAGGTGCGGTGCACTTTTGGGTGGTAAAGTTTGTTGGGTTAATGATTGCTTTGCTTTCTGCGAGTGGTTTATCTACGCTAAGTTTAAGTCAATTTGTGACCTTCCTACCTGAAGGTGCGGGTGGCGTTCTTGGTCAAGTCGTTGGCTTGGGGTTTGAATCTATATTTGGTTCATCAGGCACCAGTTTATTATTGCTAGCACTATTACTCACAGGGATTACTTTATTCACTGGGTTGTCATGGTTGAAAGTAATTGACCGGCTGGGTGCCGCTGCACTTATGCTTATGACGGTTATTTCTCGTTGGATACGTGAATTTAAGAACGAGCTATCAGCTAAACGAACTAAGCAACAGCGGGAAGCGACGTTCAATGAGCAAAATGAAAAGATTCAGCAACGAGACAAAGTACGCGTTGAGCCTACGATTGAGGTTGCAGAGCCGAGTAAGCGAGAAGAAAAGGAGCGTCAAGTTCCTCTATTTGAAACACCTGAAGAAGGTGGAATGCCTGCATTGGCTCTATTGGATATGGCTGGGCCAAGTAAAGGTGGCTATAGCGAAGATGTCTTGCAAGCCTTATCTCGCCAAGTTGAACTGAAGTTAAAAGACTTTGGCGTCGAAGTTCAAGTTGTTGAAGTACAACCTGGACCTGTTGTTACACGATTTGAACTACAGCCTGCAGCAGGAATTAAAGTTAGCCGTATTTCGGGTTTAGCAAAAGATTTAGCTCGTGCCTTATCAGTGAGCAGTGTACGCGTGGTTGAGGTGATTCCAGGCAAACCTGTTGTTGGTTTGGAAATTCCAAATGAACACCGTGATATTGTCCGTTTGCGTGAAATTCTGGGTTCACCAGAGTACGAGAACAGCAAATCTGTATTGATGATGGCTTTGGGTAAGGATATTGCTGGCCGGCCTGTTTCAGCTAATTTAGAGAAAATGCCTCACTTGCTGGTGGCGGGTACTACGGGGTCAAGTAAATCAGTTGCTGTAAATGCGATGATTTTGAGCTTGCTTTATAAAGCAACGCCAGAACAAGTACGGATGATTATGATTGATCCAAAAATGTTGGAGTTATCTATTTATGAAGATATTCCTCATTTATTGACTCCCGTTGTAACAGATATGAAAGAAGCCGCTAATGCACTACGTTGGTGTGTGGCGGAAATGGAACGACGTTATCCGTTAATGGCTGCTATGGGTGTGCGTAATATTGCAGGTTTTAATAAGAAGGTTCAGGAAGCCATTGATCGTGGTGAACCTATTGTGGATCCAACCGTTGATTTAGTTGATGGAGAACCTCCTGAAACATTAAAACCATTGCCGTTTATTGTTGTCGTTATTGATGAGCTCGCTGACATGATGATGGTTGTAGGCAAGCAAGTTGAAGAGCTGATTGCTCGTTTGGCACAAAAAGCGAGAGCATCAGGGATCCATTTAATTTTAGCAACACAACGCCCTTCGGTGGATGTTATTACAGGGTTGATTAAAGCTAATATTCCAACGCGGATGTCATTTCAAGTGTCATCGAGGATTGATTCTCGAACGATTTTAGATCAAATGGGTGCAGAGCAATTATTAGGGCAGGGCGATATGCTTTATCTTGCACCGGGAACGGGAATCCCTGAACGTGTCCATGGTGCTTTTGTTGATGACCATGAAGTGCATCAGGTCGTTGATTTCTTGAAAAAGAATGCCCAGCCTAATTATCTAGAAGAAATTATTCAAGAGCAAGCAAGTGAAGAAGGCAGTGATGGTGAAGGGATTTCTGATGCCAGTGATGGTGAGAAAGATGCCTTATATGATCAAGCTGTACAAATTGTGACAGAAAGTCAGCGTGCTTCTGTATCAGGTGTTCAGCGACGCTTAAAGATTGGTTATAACCGTGCGGCACGCATTGTGGAAGCCATGGAGGCGGCAGGAATTGTTTCTTCTATGCAAGGCAATGGTAGTCGTGAGGTGTTAGCCCCACCACCGCGAGGTGATTAATTTTGCTACGCAGTTGGGCAAAGAAATTAGGCTTTATAAAGCCTGAAATGCCAGAAAAATTACCGTTTATTGGTGGCTATGCACTCGCTATCCTAGATCACTTGGTAAAAAAATCTGATTCATTAGATGGGGTGATGTTAGAAATTCAACACTATCCTGAAGATACACATAGAGAAGGCTTTGTTTGTAATAGTATGACCCGTTTTGTTTTGGCTTTTGAATTGTTTGAGCATTTAAAATTAGGTATTGAGCAACGTTTTGATGAAGAAGGTGGTCGAAGAAGAGCTGAGAGTCATCGGGACTCGATGGAAAAACTGGAATCATGGTATGAAGATTAGAAATGCTATACGAGTTTGTTTTGCTGTTATTGCTATGGGACTGTCATTCTCAGTAATAGCCGTGGAATCAGCAACTGACAAGTTGAATGATTTTGTGGAAAAGGTAGTGACGTTTCAGGCTCGATTTACTCAAACAGTACTTGATTCTCGTGGGCAAGTCATGGAAGAGGCTGAAGGCTTATTTATCTTAGAGCGTCCGGGTAAATTTCGTTGGGATTATAAGCTACCTTATCCACAATATATTGTGGCAGATGGCGAGCGAATTTGGTTTTATGATGTTGATCTTGAGCAAGTCTCTGTTAAGTCGCAATTAGATGCCTTAGCAGATACACCTGCGAACTTATTATCAGGTGAAACAGCTCCTGAGGATAAGTACTTACTTGCGGATATTCCTTCTGATGATGGCTTATTCTGGGTTGAACTTATTCCCAAAAATGTTGAATCAAATTTTCAAACTATAACTCTCGCATTTGATGATAAAAGTTTACGTCAGATGATTATGAAAGATAGCTTTGATCAGAAAACGCGTTTGGTTTTTACACAAGCAATTGAAAACCCCGAATTAGCAGAAGATGTCTTTGTCTTTACACCGCCATCGGGTGTTGATGTCGTGGGTGATCTTGCTCAGTGAGTTTGTTCGAAAATACCGATGATTTAGCAGGACGACCTTTAGCCGATCGAATGCGACCTGCATCACTCGATGACTATATTGGTCAAAAGCACTTATTAGCTGAAGGCAAACCATTATGGCAGGCCATATCATCAGGTCATCCTCATTCAATGATCTTTTGGGGACCACCTGGCACAGGTAAAACGACTTTAGGAAAGTTGATAGCAGGTTATTGTGATATGGAATTCATCACGATTTCTGCAGTGTTAGCTGGTGTTAAAGAAGTACGGGCCGCTGTCGCTCGAGCACAGCAATTACAACAAGAGCAAGGTCGCCGTACAATGCTCTTTGTCGATGAGGTGCATCGCTTTAATAAATCACAGCAAGATGCATTTTTACCCTTTGTCGAAGACGGTACATTTACCTTTATTGGTGCCACAACTGAAAATCCCTCTTTTGAACTTAATAATGCCCTGCTATCGCGGACACGAGTCTATGTCTTACAATCACTTAATAGTAAGGACTTACGTCAGATAGTTGATCGTGCGATGGATAATGCCGAATTAGGCATGGCTGAACGTGGCATTGAGCTGGCGGATGAGTTACGGGATGATTTAGCTGAAGCTGTTGATGGTGATGGGCGACGGGTTTTAAACTTATTAGAAATCGCGATTGATTTGGCTGATAGCAAAGGTCAGAAAACCGTTGAACAGGATGATTTAGCAGAAGTACTTTCTGGTACTTTACGGCGTTTTGATAAAGGGGGAGAAGCCTTCTATGATCAAATTTCTGCCTTACATAAATCTGTCCGAGGCTCCTCTCCTGATGGGGCTTTGTATTGGTTGTGCCGAATGTTAGATGGTGGTTGTGATCCTGTCTATTTAATGCGGCGCATTGTTCGCATGGCGTCTGAGGATATTGGTAATGCAGATTCAGCGAACGAACTAAGGCTCGCTATAAAATTAGCGAAAGATGGCTCCGTGTCAGATGACAACAGTACGCTTTCATTGGTTTTAACTGAGGATCACAAAGAAGGCTAACTTGCTGACAACCTACTTGAAAGCAAGTGGGTTGTTTTTAGGCTTTCTGTAAATAAAATAGACCAAAGTTTTTATCAAAATACAGTAATCCACCGCAAACGATAAAATAAGCACGAATGGTTTCACTGGCATGCACACTCGCCAACCGATTAATGATTTTTATAATAATGTCATCTAAGCATAAGTCTTGTCCATTTTTATGCCATCGATTATTTCCTAAATAAATAATTTCTTTTGTCCTTAAAAGAAGGTGAAAAAAAAGAGTGGCTCGGTAGCCACTCATATTAATGAAATGCCCGCGAATTTTTTCTATTACTTCTTGAAACTCCATAAATAAATAAATTTCCTTTAGGTTATACCGGGGATAATGTTGGCGATTTTTGGTAAAATTTATTTATAAAGGAAGAGATTTTTGAAAAGAAATTCAAGTTGGCCAAGGATGATAGCACGGACCTTAAGGGCTCCCTAAAGCGCCTGGAAGCGCGCAACTATGATGAAGAGATAGAAGAGGCCTCTACTGAACTAGAAGACAAGAGAGGTGAATTGACGAAGCATGAATATGAGTGTGAAGAACTTAAAGTTGAAATTGAACAGATCACCTATACATGCGAAGAACTGCGTAATAGTATCGAAGCCATTCCAGAAGAGGTCATCAATG
>ENA-ORXI01003411-ORXI01003411.1-sediment-metagenome-genome-assembly--contig:-NODE-3411-length-10694-cov-4.684939_pt1 | contig 10694 bp, 11 predicted proteins | sample MGYA00237861_ERZ511468 | MGnify/ENA primary metagenome ERZ511468 (study PRJEB26299, sample SAMN06266213) | sediment metagenome | isolation source: Hudson Canyon methane seep mesocosm | place...
CCAATTTTACAGCTACCAGCCTTTTCGCATTCCGCTACAAGCGTTTCACCGGCCTTATCGTGAATTTGGGCGGATAACCCTCGCCCTTTGGAGAGATATTTATGGGCCGGGCAAACGATAGCTTCAACGTCTAGTTGGGTTAAATCACCACAAATCATTTCAATATTGTCCACTGGTGCCTCCAAGTCGTCTATTTAGTGTTTAGTATTTAGTATTTAGTATTTAGTATTACATAAATCTATTTTTTTGCTCTTAACCAGCTATAGCCCAACTATACTCATGTGATCATTCACCAAAGAAACAAAGGTGGTTAAGGTGAATGACCTTTCTAACATTGACTGAGTACTTACTCAGGCATAATATGTGGCTTAAGCCTTCAGCCCAGCAACATCGGCGAGAGGTGAGCGCCGTTTCAAACGAGGATGGTGAGGATCTTTGTTTCGATATAGGTAGTGATCGGTCATCATTGTCTTCTACTTTACGTTAACAACGTCAAAGGAGGTTTCAGCGATGAATAATATAAAACATATCTTAGTCACTGGCGGCACTGGATTTATTGGTACCGCTCTTCTAAATATCGCACAATCCAAGCATATGCATTGTACGGTACTTACTCGTGATGCCCAACGAGCACGGACACTTCTTCCTCTAGACATTAATGTAATTGAATCACTCAATGAAATTGATGCCACGGAGCCTATAGACTGGATCATCAATTTAGCCGGTGAGTCACTGGTTAGCCACCGATGGAATGATAAGAGTAAGGCGTTATTTATAGAGAGTCGGCTTAGTGTGACGCAAGCACTAGTTGATTGGATTGCCACGCGAGAATCACCTCCAGAAGCACTAATTAATGCATCAGCCATTGGCTGGTATGGTGATAAAGGAGATGAAGTTCTTAATGAAAAGAGCAGCTATCATGCTGAGTTTATTCATGACATTTGCGATCAATGGGAACATGTAGCACAACAAGCCAGTGAATACGGTGTTCGGGTCTGCTGCATTCGTACCGGGCTTGTATTAGGCCACGGTGGTGCGATGAACAATATCTTACCGACATTCAAATTCGGCATGGGGGGCGCACTAGGAGATGGCGAGCAGTGGTGGTCGTGGATTCATATACAAGATTTGGTACGGCTTTATCTTTTCTGTGCTGAAAAAGACATTAGTGGCATTGTAAACGGAACATCCCCCCATCCAGTCAAACAAAAACACTTTGCCAAAGTTTTAGGGAAAGTGATGCATCGGCCTTCGGTAATTAAAACACCTGGCGTGGTGCTTAAGCTGGTATTAGGAGAATTTGCGGAAGCATTACTTTTGCATGGTCAGCAAGTTTTACCTGAAGTCGCACAGCAAAAAGGATTTGAGTTCTTCTATCCCGAATTGGAAGATGCATTAAGGGAGGTTGTATTAACACCTGAACTTAAAAAAGCATCTTAATACTTTGATATTAATGAAAGGCAGGTTGCACAATACAACCTGCCTGCTGTTTTACCTGATACCTATTCGAGAGTCACTAGCCCAATGACTTCATTTACATCTCTACTAGCAGAGGTTCATGCCTGCACACTCTGCGAGAAGCACCTAGCAGATGGAGTTCGCCCTGTTCTACAGGTAAACCCAAAAGCCCGTGTGTTGATAGTAGGTCAAGCGCCGGGAAGAAAAGTTCATGAAACCGGGTTGCCTTTCAATGATGCGAGTGGGGACCGATTACGTGATTGGCTTGGAATTACCCGTGAAGTTTTTTACGATGAAGAGCAGATAGCCATTCTACCCATGGGCTTTTGTTTTCCCGGGAAGGGAAAGTCCGGTGACCTTCCTCCACGACTTGAATGCGCACCCGCATGGCGAGATAAACTTCTCGCATACCTGACAAACATTGAAGTTACCTTGCTTGTTGGAACGTATGCGCAAGCATATCATCTGGCTGGTGAGCACTCATCTCTCACTGAGACAGTTCGCTCGTGGCGTTCCTATTGGCCTACTATCATTCCTCTTCCTCACCCAAGTCCGAGAAATAATATTTGGCTTAAACGGAACCCATGGTTTGAAGAGGAATTAATTCCGGTTCTCAAGCAGCGAATATTTAAAGTACTTAAGTAACTTAAGAGCCCATAAAAGCCTCAATATGTGCAACAACACTCTTACCAAGCCCTATGGGGTGATAGCCTCCCTCTAGTATAGATACAACTCGCCCATGACAATAGTGTTGGGCGTACTCGCCAATCGCGTTGCTTATCCATGAATAATCGCTTTCGGTTAACAACAAGCCCCCCAAAGGGTCTAATGCGTGGGCATCAAATCCTGCAGAAATTAAAATCAACTCTGGCAAGTTGCTTATAGCTTACATCGGGTGGTGTGAGACTATTGAAATGGGAGAGTAGGCCGCTGGAAATTAATTGATTTTCAACATAGTCAAGACGGTCAGGGTATTCAGGAGGGCAGGTGATTGCACTTTGTACCTTACAAATAGCATCTGTAATGTATGTTATTTTCATTATGTCACCTACTAATCGTGACCTTAGATAAGCACCCTTTTAAGTATATTAGCAGAAATAATTGATCAATTAATGGTCAACTTAATTAAGTTGGGCTAATCTAATTACTAAGCTTATCTTTTAATATGATCGTAGTATGGATCGGTAAATGACTTTATTATTCCGATACTTTATTCTTACCGTCACGCTAACTATGGGGTTAGCGAATACGGCTCCACTGGCTTATGCTGGCTGGTCGAGTGCGGAAAACTTAAGTCCTTCAATTACGACCATACAATTCCAATTTAATCGCCTATCTACTGGCCAATCCTATAGAAATAGTCAGACTGAGCATTTAACAGAGATATGTCATCATAATCATAGCTCAGATACTACATGCAGTGGATTTTGCTTGCTTACAAATGTTGAGATCCGCTTTGTGCCTTATGGTGATTTGTGGAGCCAAAGAACTCATAATTATTATACATCTTGCGTTCTTACCGGTTTAAAACGGCCGCCAAAGTTAATTTTTCTATTTATTCTGGTTTAGTTTATCGTCAGGTAATGAGTTAGTTACCGGCTTGTATCATGAATTTCACGAGGAATTACAAAATGTCTTCCATCAAAAATATCAGTATATTATCTACACTATTGCTAATGTCAGTTTCATCTTATTCGTTTGCTGAAGGGCAAGCTACCAGGAAAGCAGACCTTCAACCTGTTGAAGAATATAGTCAGGATGAAATTATGCATATACACAACGTAATGGAACCTACCGCGGCTGGAATACCAGAGGGAGAAACGTATGTTGTTCATGAGGAAGCGATGGAGAGTGACCCTCATGCCCATAAAGCACACCCCCATACCGTCCAAGGAAGTGAGCGACATGGAATGACTGCCAGTGAATATAAACGAGAAACCTTTGGGAATAATAATTAAGACGGCTCCACGGCGTGGATTAGTCAATTCACGCCGCCCTTCCTTTTATCTAAAATTAATACCAGAGCCGAATCCCGATTAAAAGCTGTGTATCACTCGTATTTTCGCCTTCTGCTTGAGTAAAGTCTGCGGTATTACCATATTTTTTATACCAATTAATACCAATATAAGGAGCGACTTCTCTTATAAATTCATACCGTAATCTCAAGCCTAGCTCTATATCAGAAAGGCCTGAACCCGTTCCTGTCGCTTCATCATTCTTGCCGTGAAAATTTAGTTCAATATCTGGGCTAAGAATCAGTTTTTGAGTGACAAGGAGCTCGTACTCAGCTTCTAGTCTTATGGCCGTTCTTCCTGACTCGCCAATAAAAAGTGCTGTATCTACTTCAAAAAAGTAAGGAGCAAGGCCTTGAAACCCAATAACCGCCCAGTTTCTAGTCGGTGTGGGTTGGAAATCTCTGCGGGCACCAACCTGAATATCCCAGTATGAGGTGATTGCTTTACTATAAAGCGCCTGTAACTCAGCCTCTTCAGTTCTGCCACTTAGTCTTTCACCCTCAGTTTTGAACCATAGTTTATTCAGGTCTTTTCCTATCCACCCTTGTCCTTCCCATACGAGTGGATGCTCTTCATTCGAATCACGCACTTCAAATTGATCAATTATTACGGTCGCTATTAATGGGTCGTCACTTGCGTCTGCAAAAGCATCTACCGCTATAACTATATAGACTAGAGTTAAACGTGATATCCATTTATTAGCTGTACATTTCATTTTACAACCATCCTTAAGCCACAATAACTTTTCGGAACATTCCGGGCATGTGATATAGCAAGTGACAATGATAAGCCCAAGTTCCACGTGCATCGGCTGTGACGAGATAGCTTATTTTTGACCCTGGTTGAACCAGAACAGTATGCTTACGGGGGATATAATGAGCATCACCCGTTTCTAACTCGCTCCACATGCCGTGTAAATGCATCGGGTGGGTCATCATCGTATCGTTCACTAAGGTGATGCGTAGTCGCTCACCATATTTGAATAACAAGGGCTCCGCATCCGCAAACTTGATTCCGTTTACTGACCACATATAACGATGCATATTACCCGTTAGGTGTAATTGCAATTCGCGGTCAGGCTCTCGAGGAGTATGAGTTTTATAAAGATTTGTTATGTCTGAATAGTTTAGTACCGTTCTGTCATATAGCTGTAGATGATTTCTAAGGCCAATTCCCGGATCACTTAAGCCTAACTGTGGATTGTCAGCTCGCATATCTATATGTGGCCCAAACTCTGTTTCAGCATGAATAATATCTTGGTTACTTCCGAAGCCGACGGTACCTGCGGCTTGATGATTCATCGGCATGTTCATGTTGCTGTGATTCATTGGCATATCCATATTGCTATGATCCATAGACATGGCCATATCTCTGTGTCCCAGTACTGGGGCTGGGTCCATTTTTGGCGTGGGTGCCGTTAAATTAATATTTGGAGTTAGTGAACCATGGGTATAGCCCGTGCGATCCATGCTCTGAGCGAAAATACTGTATGCACGATCATTACTCGGTTCTACAATAACGTCGTATGTCTCTGCCACGCCGATGCGGAATTCATCAACCGTCACAGGTTCAATATTTTGTCCGTCCGAAGCGACGACAGTCATCTTTAAGTCTGGGATACGAATATCAAAAATGGTCATTGCTGATCCATTAATAAAGCGAAGCCTTATTTTTTCATTCCTGTTAAATAGTGCTTTCCAGCCTTGATCAGGTGTAAACCCATTCATTAAATAGGTATAGGTATAACCTGTAACATCTGATAAATCTCGATCACTCATTCGAGCGTTATTCCACATTGAACGCTCATTCCACGTCTTTGCAAGTCCTTTATCCTTAATGTCTTGCCATAGGTCAGATGCTGTTCGCTCACTAAAATTATAGTAGTCGCTCTGTTTTTTTAAGGTAGAGTAAATAGAGGAGGGAGGTTCATCACTCCAATCGGATAAAAGCACAACATAGTCCCGGTCATAGCTAACGGGGTCAGGATCTTTTGGGTCAATAACAATGGCACCGTACAGTCCTGTTTGTTCCTGAAATGCTGAATGGCTGTGATACCAGTAGGTTCCGCTTTGATTAACGTTGAATTTATATTCGAAGGTTTCGCCAGGCTTAATTCCATCAAAGCTAAGCCCTGGTACTCCGTCCATTCTGCTTGGGAGAATAATTCCATGCCAGTGAATAGAGCTGTCTTCTGCAAGATTGTTAGTGACTTTAAGTGTTACCGTTTCACCTTCTTTCCAATGCAATATGGGAGCAGGCACTGAATTATTAACTGACGTAGCCATTCGCTTACTGCCAGTAAAATTTACGGGGAGGTACCCAATATTAAGATTAAAGTGATTGCCAGTAAGTGTAGGAGGGTTAACTTTTGATGGTGATATTTTCGTAGACGCACTGCTGGGGTTTACTCCCATGCCAATTAAAGCCCCTCCTGCAGCAATACCCGATACAAATCGTCGTCTTGAAATAATAGCTTTATCGCAAAAAGTGAAATTGTTAGTCTTCATGCTTGCTCTCTTGGCTTATCTATTAATGATTAGATTGGTAAGCCTGTCTATATTATATAAGACTAATATAGTAGAAAAAAAAGCCTTGGTAAATTGAGGGCATTTTGATCTTCATATGTTCACTGTGAGTTAGTGACATTGCCTGCTTAATATTTTTTTATGTACTTCATCAACAATAATTAATACCAATGAAATAGACAGTAAAGTAAACCATGCTAGTAGAGGGGATGAATAATGTTTAATCCAGTTAGTTATTTAGAATGTTTTAATGGTTCCGTCTTTTAACATGTCACTTATAGCGTTATTAAAATCGGGATGATGATTTTGGGCTGATCATGGTTAAGTTTCTTTTGCTTTGCGCAATGATGAATTAAATATAGACCAACTTCTTACACTCGGCACATATTGAGGTATTATTCGACTATGCAAAACCTACAAGTGGGAATACATATATGACAGGTATGAACATTGATGCCGATTTCAATTTTGACAACAGCTATGCAGAACAGCTCGAAGGATTCTATGTTCCTTTTATGGGTGATAAAGCACCGAAACCCAAATTGATAAGATTAAATCACGCGCTTGCAGAAACACTGGGCCTTGATATTGAAGATTTATCGGTAGGGGATATTGCTGCTATTTTCTCGGGTGGGGTATCACTTAAAGGAGGAAGACCTTTAGCCCAAGTTTATGCGGGTCACCAATTTGGAGGCTTCAGCCCCCAGTTAGGTGATGGAAGGGCATTGTTGCTGGGTGAAGTGATTGATAGGAATGGAGATAGACGTGATATTCACTTAAAAGGCTCGGGGAGAACACCTTATTCTCGTGGTGGCGATGGTAAGGCTGTAATTGGGCCGGTATTGCGTGAATATATTTTAGGTGAAGCCATGTTCGCGCTTAATGTTCCTACAACAAGAGCATTAGCTGCCGTGACGACGGGTGAACAAATTTTCCGTGATGGGATGTTTCCTGGTGCCGTACTAGCAAGAGTTGCTTCTAGCCATATAAGAGTCGGTACTTTTGAGTTTTTTGCAGCACAGGGTGAGACAGCTAAAGTTAAACAGTTAGCAGATTATAGTATTCGGCGTCATTTTTCTGAGCTAACAAACAGCAAAGATTGCTACCTTAAGTTATTACGAGCAGTGTGTGAGCGACAAGCCGCGCTTTTGGCTAAGTGGATGTGTGTTGGTTTTGTTCATGGCGTGATGAATACCGATAACATGGCCATTGCAGGTGAGACGATTGACTATGGTCCTTGTGCATTTATTGATACCTATGACGCATCGGCTGTATTTAGCTCAATAGATCATCAAGGTCGTTATGCCTATGGTAATCAGGCACAGATAGCGCAGTGGAACTTAACTCGTTTAGCTGAAACCTTACTGCCCTTAATTAATGAAGATACTGATGAAGCGGTCAGGTTAGCGACCGACGAGCTGAAAGCTTTTTCAGATCGATATCAAACATTATGGGTAGAAGGCATGCGCGCTAAACTTGGCTTAGCAAGTACAGAGGAAGAAGATCTAAATCTTATTATTGATTTACACAATACAATGCAAGGACAGAATGTAGATTTTACATTGTTTTTTCGTGGCTTATCTAGTGCTGCACAGGGTGAAACAAACGCTGTACGAAGTTTATTTGATGACCCTGAAAATTTTGATCAATGGTATGCGCTTTGGTCTGAACGTTTGTCTCGTGATGCAATGAATCAAAACGAACGTGAAACTTTTATGAACGCGGTAAATCCAATCTACATACCACGAAACCATAAGGTAGAAGAAGCGTTACAAGCAGCAGAGAAAGATTCAAATTATTCACTGTTTGAAAAGTTGATGGATGTTCTTGAAAATCCTTTTGTACAAAGAGACGGGATGGAAGAATACGCTGTGCCAGCGCCTAAAGAATTCGGCCTTTATAAAACATTTTGCGGCACGTAAGTATATTTCCAGAAGGAATTATTCAGCGTTAACCCATTCTTCATGGCAATAGGAGCCTCTGATGAAGCTTAAATATTTTTTAATAGGATGTTTATTTTACGGATACTTTGGTTCCTATGGTTTTGCGAATACCATAACCAACGAGGTAAGAGACCCTGAAGCGGCTACCGGTGTGATTAGAAAGTCACTGGTAGAATCTAAGAAGTTTATGGTGAGTGCAGCAAATCCGTATGCAGTGAAGGCCGGTTATCGAGTACTAAGGGCTGGGGGGAGTGCTATTGATGCTGCCATTGCGGTACAAATGGTTTTGACCCTAGTGGAGCCTCAATCCTCTGGTATTGGCGGAGGCGCTTTTATACTGCATTGGGATGCCAAGGAAAAAACAATAACAAGTTGGGATGGGCGTGAAACTGCCCCTTCATCGGCTGATGGTGATTTGTTTTTAGATGACAATGGTAAACTAATGGGGTGGTGGGATGCTCTGGCTGGAGGGCGCTCAGTCGGCACGCCCGGCGTTATAGCGGTTCTATCAAAAGCGCATAACGCGCAAGGTAAACTACCTTGGGCTTCTTTATTCAAAGACGCCATAGAACTTTCAGAAAAAGGATTTATTGTTTCCTCGCGTTTACATCAATTGATTGCAAAGAAAACCAACCCTTCGTTAGGGCATTATGCTGAAGCAAAAGAATATTTTTTTCCTAATGGCGAGCCACTTCAAACAGGAGTGTTACATAAAAATCAAAAATTGGCATCAACTCTTAAATTGATTGCTCAAAACGGCCCTAAGGCTTTTTATCAGGGTGAAATTGCCAGAGATATAATTAACGCAGTACAGGGCGCTAAAGATAACCCAGGCTTGTTGACCAAGGCCGACCTGAAGGCGTATGAAGCAATAGAACGAGCAGCCGTTTGCTCGCCATATCATCAATATACTATTTGCGGAATGGGGCCTCCGACATCTGGTGGCTTAACGCTTATACAAATTTTGTCTCTATTAGAGCCGTTTAAGTTAAATAACTATAAACCAATGGCCCCCGACGCTATTCACTTATTTAGCCAAGCCTCACGTCTTGCATATGCTGATCGAGATTTATATATCGCAGACAGTGACTTTTTAAAAGTACCTATTTCAGGGCTATTGAACCCAGATTATTTAAAACGACGATCCTTGTTGATTAAAAGCAATACCGATATGGGTAAGGCAAAGGCAGGATCAATACCTCCGGCTGTATCGTTCTCTGAAGGCAATACATTATCTCAACCATCAACATCTCATATTTCAATTGTGGACAGCGAAGGTAATGCCATTTCAATGACCAGCAGTATTGAAATGGCTTTTGGTTCAACCTTAATGGTTAGAGGTTTCTTATTGAATAATCAGCTAACTGATTTTTCATTTTCCAAAGAGATAAACGGAAAACCTGTAGCTAACCGTGTAGAGGCTAATAAACGACCACGTAGCTCAATGGCACCCACCATGGTATTTAATGAAAACCACCGCTTAATGATGGTTATTGGGTCTCCTGGTGGTAGCCGAATTATTAACTATGTGGCTAAAACAGTTATTGGCGTATTAGATTGGGGCTTGAATATTCAACAAGCTATTGATCTTCCTAATATATCCAACAGAAATGGAAATACCGATCTAGAATTAGGTACCCAGATTAATAAGCTAAAGAAAGGTTTAGAAAAGAAAGGTCATACTGTAAAGGTTAGAGAATTAAACAGTGGTTTGCACGGCATAGTTATTACCGCGGACGGTTTACAAGGCGGTGCAGATTCACGTCGTGAAGGCATTATATTGGGTGACTGACTGCTGCCTTAGAAGCCCGTGAAGAACTTAGTTTTGCTAATGTTTAAGATTGAAAGTATTTAATCGTCTTAACTTACGTTGTTTCTAAATCTGCTTGTTTTTCAAGGTCAGCGATTCTGAGCTGTTCTTCAGTGGTAGGCTTACCAGTAGTTACAGTGCCACCACGCTCAACCTTTAATTTTATAACGCATTTTTCCAAGGTAGATTTACCAAGGCCCATTGCTTCTGCTGCATCTCGAACAGAGTAGCCTTGATCTAAAACCAGCTTCTCAGATTCGACCTTAAATTCAGGGTTATAACTTGCTCTTGTTTTCTTGGTCATGTTGTCACCGTAATGATTTGTGTGCACTTTAGCACCTCCTATTACGTGACTTAACAAATATCTCTTCTTGCACCATCCGATATTATGATTTAGCTACGCTTGATGATGGAATATCTATACGAGTGCAAGACAGTAAAGGCTAATTATGCAGCTTAATCCTAAAATTTATATCTAATTCCTACTGTTTTAGTCGGTTATTCTGCTAGGCTGTTAAAAACGTCTTCTTTTTGAGTCATATTTCTACGTTGATTGTTCAACGTTGATCTAAGATGGAGGCTAGCGTTCCGATGATAGTGTTGATGGCTAAAGCCTTTATTTTCAGTAACAACTTTAATACTCATAGGATTAATTCATGACAATAAAAAATAAATTAATTAGTCTCGTCGTTCTATTGCTGACCTTGCTAACCATTGTTGCTGGCCATGCCATAGTCTCCATGAAAAACATTGCCTCAGAGTTACACGGAGTTACGGCGGAAGACATGCCGCTCATGGAGGTCATAACTGAGGTAACGATCAGGCAGTTTGAAGGCGCGCTGGTGATGGAGCGTACACTTGGTGCTTACAGAAAAACAGCAAATGATGATCTATCTAACTCTAAAAACGAGCTTAATTCTATCTCTAAGAATGTGACTGAACA
>ENA-ORXI01003412-ORXI01003412.1-sediment-metagenome-genome-assembly--contig:-NODE-3412-length-10684-cov-2.327897_pt1 | contig 10684 bp, 11 predicted proteins | sample MGYA00237861_ERZ511468 | MGnify/ENA primary metagenome ERZ511468 (study PRJEB26299, sample SAMN06266213) | sediment metagenome | isolation source: Hudson Canyon methane seep mesocosm | place...
GGGCTGGGCCGGAGTGGTGGTCAGGGGAACGGTGGTCGTGGGCGGCTCGGTGGTGGTCCGGGGGGTTGTCGTGGAGGGGGCGGCACCTGAGGTCGTCAAGGTCGTGGTAGACGGCGTGGGCGCGGCCTCGGGGGCTTCGCCACAGGCGCCGGCCAGGATGGCGAGGCTCAGCAGGCAGGGCGTGGATCGGTTCAAGATTGCCGCCGGCGCCTGCGCCGGTTCAGGCGTTCCTGGGACCCGACGGTGGCCGTCGCGACCGGTGGGGAGATGTCGGGGACCGGCTGGTCGCCGTCCAGGACCGCCCGGATCATGGCGATGTGGGATGGATCGCTCCCACAGCAGGCCCCGATGATGGATATGCCTGCCACCCTGAGTCGGTGGGCATGGGCAGCGAGGATCTCCGGGGTGCCGTCGTACTCGAGATCGGCACCCTTCCAGACGGGTATCCCGGCGTTGGCCTTCGAGACGACCGGGATGTCGCCGCAGACCGAGCGGATGGCGGCCACGGCGGCCTCGGTGTCGGCCAGGTTGGCACCGCAGTTGGCGCCGATGCCGGCCACCCCGAGTTCAGCCAGTCGGGCACCGGCGTCCTCGCCGGTAATGCCCATCATCGTCCTCCCGGCCGTATCGAAGCTGAGGGTGACCACTATCGGGAGGTCCGAGACTGATCGGGCTCCCAGGACGCCGGCCTCCACTTCAGCCAGGGCACTCATTGTCTCCAGCCAGAGGATGTCGGCGCCGCCATCGGCGAGGCCAGCAGCCTGCTCAGCGAACGCCACCCGGGTCTCGTCGGCGGTGAGCTGGCCGAGTGGTTCGATCAACTCACCGGTGGGACCCATGGATCCGGCGACCAGGACCCGACGGTCGGCGGCGTCCACCACATCTCTGCCGATGGAGGCTGCGGCGGCATTCAACTCGTGGACCTGGTCCTCCAGCGAGTGCAGCTTCAGTCGGTGGCGGTTCCCACCAAAGGAGTTGGTGAGGATGATGTCGGATCCGGCGTCCACGTAGGACTGGTGGATGGCGCGGATGCGGTCCGGGTGCTCGATGTTCCAGATCTCAGGCGGGTCGCCGGCCATGAGGCCATCGGCGAACAACTCGGTGCCCATGGCGCCGTCTATGACCAGAAAGCCTTTGGTGCCCAGGAGTTCCGCAAGACCGTCTATGCAACGAACCTAGTGCCGTCCGTCCCCCGACGGCCTGTCGGTTACAGAGACGTCGGCCACCCCGACATGATTCAGCCCGCTGGATGTCCTTGCCATCGCGGCCAGACGGCGCGAGAATTGCCACTGCCGGTTGGCTGGGCGTACGGGTCCGACGGAAACTCGGGTGACGCTGTAGGGGGCCTGCCGGTACGGGAAACCCCCGGGATGCACCCGCCTCGAGTTGGAGGCGGGTGTTTCGCGTCGGAAGTGACTTCTGGGTCGGTGCGGAGGCGATCTCCGCGGGCGCCGGGGTCTAACCTTCCGCCGTGCACCAGAGCTTCCGCGGATGGCCGACGTTGCGATGACCACGGCCAACTGGGTCGTGGATCTACTTCAGGCGGAGTTGGACGTCCGGGCCACCACACTCCGGCCAGCCGAGGTCGTGATGCGACCCGAGATGCTTGGAGCGGCTCGCCTGACCCGCTACAGCTTCAGCCGCACGATGCTCCGACGGGCTGTGGCCGATGGATGGACGGCCGGTCTCGTGCGCCAGGACCTGGACACCGAGGGGCGGGGCGAGTCGATATACCGGGTGGACACGGGCACCCACCAGTTCAGCTTCGTGGCCTTCACGACGACCATCGACGAGTCGGCCCATACCGACCGGGTGATAGCCGATCGCTGGGAGATCGCCGCCGTCCTGGTCGACGGCGACGTGACCGACGAGTTGCTTGCCACCCTCCGAGTCGAGGTTCCGGCCCAGGAGAAGGGCCGCCTCGACCCGCGTATCCTCTCGTTGACCAGGGGAAACCGGAGCGTGCGGTTCTTCAGGTACCTGGTCGACACGCTGGCGGCAGGCGACCAGCCCGATCCCGACCACGTGGCTGATGCCGGCTACATCCTCCGGAGTACGGCCTTCTACGCCAACGGCAAGTACGGAATGCGGTCGTTCGTCGACTACCACGACGACCACCCGTTCAGGGTGCCCTACCGGGCCCAGTTCGTGGCCGCCTGGATGTTCCGTGAACTCGGATACGACATGGTCGAACACTGCGCCAGGGTGCTCGGAGGTGAATCGGCTGCCCACTTCGAGGGTGGCTGGCGCCACTACTTCGGCCTGGGGAACGCCACCGGGTTGGGCCTGGTCCCGTACGCCTTCAAGCACCCCCGGGTCCTGGACGCCTGGGTGGGGGTGCGGGAGGTGGCCCTGGCTGACGTCAGGGGGCGGCCAGGAGATGCGGTAGCAGCAGAACTGCTCGAGGCATGGATAGCGCGCGCCCATCGGCACTTTGCGGCGGGCACCGACGACGACTGCCATCCGTTCCTGAGCTCCCGATCGCTGGTGCCGGTCCTGGAGCGGATCGCCGTCGCCTGGCGTGCGGTCTCGGGAGACGAACTGCCTTTCGACTCCCTCTACCGGTGGGCCGAGCTGGACGGACCGGAGACCGCCGAGATGGTGGTCTCACTGCTCCTGGAACTCCATGACGGCGACGACGACCAGTTCGACGCCCTGTTCCTGGTGGACGAACTGTCATCGGCCGATCCCGGCACCACGGTTGCCGAGACGCGGTCCCTGCTCGACAGGCGGTTCGGATGGCTGGCAGGCCTCGACCTGGACGGACCTGGGTCCAACAGGTACTGGTGGGTGGTAAGTGACAACACCGAGGAGCCCCGGCGTGCCCGACGCGACCGGTTGCCGCCCGAGCACCGCGACGTGGCCATCGACGTGGCCCTTCGCCTTTGGCGGTTACGGGCTGCCCTCCAGGAATGGGCGGATGACACCCCGATGCATCGGATTCTGTCCCGTTATCCGGAACACCGCATGGCGGTGGAACGGCTCCATGCCAGCGACCGCCGCTACGGCGAACCCAGGGACAACGCCTGTTCCGCCGACTACCTGCCGTTGCAAATCCAGCGGTTCCAGTTGGCCATGTACGGCATGGACAACTACAAGCCCAAATCCACAGACTGGCTCCGGGTGACCCTCTTCCAGGGGGCACCACGGCTGGAGGACATGGGCCCCGACGTGACCGACGACTGGGTGCTTCCACCCAGGCCCGGCATGTCGGAGAATCCCGGTGCAGACGACGACAGGAGAAGACCGTGATCATCGACGGCCTGCAGATAAACGACTGGTCCCGCGAGGTGATAGTCGAGGTCCGATCGGGTGGAGTCGACGTGGTCCACGCCACCGTCGGGGTCTGGGAGGATCTCAGCGGAGCGATGGCCAGGATCGGCGCCTTCCGCCACGTCTGTCGCAACAACGAGGACTTGGTCCGAATCGTGCGCTCGGTGGACGAGATCCATGAGGCGGTCGCCGACGGGGTTCTGGCAGTGCTCCTCGGCTTCCAAAACAGCACGATGCTGGGTGACGACCCAGAGATGGCCGGCATATTCGCCGACGTCGGAATCCGGGTAGTGCAACTCACCTACAACATCTCCAACCACCTCGGATCCAGCTGCTGGGAGCCGCATGACGGTGGCCTCACCAGGGTGGGTCACCGGATGGTCGCTGCCCTGAACGGGGCGGGCGTACTGGTCGACATCTCCCATGTCGGCAATCGGACAGGGATGGACGCCGTGCACGCCTCGGCGGCACCCATAGCCATTACCCACGGCAACCCAGCCTCGTTCTGCGACTCGCCGCGCAACAAGCCAGACGACCTGGTGGCAGCTGTGGCCGGACGCGGCGGCGTGGTCGGATGCACCCTCTACCCGTTGTTCATGGGCGGGGCGGACGTGACCCGGGCGGAGTACTGCGGCATGCTCGCTGACCTGGCCGGGACGATCGGCGTGGAGCACGTGGCCATCGGGTCCGACGCCGTCCTGGGTTGGAACCGGGATGCCCTCGGGTGGATGCGGAACGGTCGATGGGATCGGGCGACCGGGCCGGCTGAAGCGCCGTCGTTCCCGCCGTGGCCAACCTGGTTCGACGGCCCCAGGGACTTCGGGAGCCTGTCCGATGGTCTGGACGAGGCGGGCTTCCCACCGGTGGACCGCGACCTCGTGCTGGGAGGCAACTGGTTGCGCCTCTTCGGCGAGGTCTTCGGGTGAGCCCCGATTCCCAAGGACCGGCTGGTCGTTGATCGAACCACTGGTGGTAGCTCCGAGGGAGGTGCACGACCTGGTCTTCCGGTGTGCCCGGGTGAGGGGTTGTGACTCCGGGACTGCGGACCGTGTGGCCCGCAACGTGACGGTGGCGGAGGCCCGGTGGGGGGGAGCGGTCGCGGTTGCGGTCGGGGTCTTCGAGGTTGAGGACCCCGCCGGTTCGGCACCGGTTCGGGCACCCGACGTCCTGGCCGAAGCGGAGTGCGACGCCCGGACCACCGGTTCGGCGAGGGCGGAGTTCGAGACACCCGTGCCACTTGCATTCCTGGTCTCGACCATCGCGGAGATGGCGGGTCGTGGCGTTGTGGTGGAGGACCTGCCGATTGACGCCACAGCAGGGCTACCTGTCTCAGGGCTCGGGCTCCGAACCGGTGTGGCGGATCGACCGTCATCTGTCGAGGCCCACCGGGGTGGGTTGAGCGTGGACCGTGTGGCCTTCAACCGTCTGGAGGCCATGGCCGGTCAGTTTCTGGTCTCCGAGGCGATCCTGGACGGGATCGAACCCTGATCCTGTCGAACTGGACCGGTCAGCCGGCTGCCAGCCCCAGAACGAGCTTCCAAACGTCGTCTTCGACCTCCACCGGGTCCGTCGGAACCCGGTCGGCTCCCGGGAGACGTGCGCCGGGTTGCCCCACGATGCTTTCTCCCAGTGCCAGGATCCTTTCGTGGAATCCGGCCCCGCTATACGAGGTGGGGTCGACCACGACGTAGAACTGGCCCAGGTCGTGGGGTTGGCCGTCGGGTGTTTTGAGAGGTGGTACGTCGACGCTGAGCCGACAGCCGGTGAGGGCCGCTGCGAGAACCTCGACCATGAGGCCGATGCCGTAGCCCTTGTAGCCACCGGCTGAGACCAGCGAACCGTCGAGAGCGGCCTGCGGATCGGTCGTCGGGTGACCATCGGCGTCCACTGCCCACCCGAGCGGAATCTTGTCACCGGCGGCGGCAGCCATGGTGATCTTCCCGAGGGCCACGGCACTGGTCGAGAAGTCGAACTGGAATGCAACGCCGCCGGAGCTGTCGGGGACGGCCATGGCTATCGGGTTGGTGCCCAGCACCGGCGTGGATCCACCGGGCGGTGATACCCGGGGCGTGGCGTTGGTGGCACCGATGGCCAGGAGTCCGGCACAGGCGAACTGCTCCGTGAAGTAGCCCAGAGAAGTGCAGGTGTGGGTGTGTTCCACGGACATTCCGCATATCCCGTTGGTCCGGGCCGACGCGATGGCGACTGGTAGCCCGGCGGCGAAGGCCGACTGAGCGAAGCCGAGGCGCCCATCGACGCGGACGGCACCCGGGCGGTCCACGGTCACCATGGGTTCTACGATGCCGTTGATTCGACCCGTTTCGAGCTGCTTGCAGTAGCTCTCTAGGTAGTAGAGGCCGCAGATCCGGTTGCCGTTGGATTCGGCGACCCGGATGGCCCTGGCTACGAGCCCGGCTGTGTCATCGCGGGCGCCATGACTGACCAGGGCCCGGTGGGAGGCCTGTTCGACCTCGTCCAGCTTGAGTAACGGCATCCTGCAGACCGTACGACATCGGGCGGCCGTCGGCGGCCAGGACGTACGCCGAGAGGAACAGGAGGCCTCACTATCATCGCAACCGGTGCCTGAAGTCCTGCCGAAGCTCCGCAACGCCCTGCTCGTCGTGTCCGGCGAGCATTCGCCCAGGTACATGGGTTGTTCGAAACATCGGATCGCCGTGGAGCGGTACTCCAGGTTTGACGACACGCCAGTTCCCGAGGGGTGACCTGCGCCCGACTGGGGTCGTACGCTGGTTCAGATGGGGAACCCTGCCATTGGAACCTCCCGGTTGCCGTCGGGTCTGGCCGAGAACCTTGCGGCCTGCCTGCTGCCAGCAGCTTCTGCGTCGACCCTGCCCGCCGTCTGCTACTCCGACGGTGAGGTCCACCGGGTCGAACGGGACACCGTGTTCCGGCGGGGCTGGATCGGTGTGGGCCGTTTCGACCGGTGGCCCGACGTCGGCGATTTCAGCGCCATTGACCTGGGTGGCGTGCCTGTGGTGGTGGTCAGGGACACGGATCGGCTCCGGGCCTTCGCCAACACCTGCAGCCACCGGTCCTCTCAGGTGATGGTCGGTGACGGCAACTGCTCCCGGATGCGCTGCCCCTTCCACTTCTGGACGTACGCCCTCGACGGGCGCCTCCTGGGAGCGCCCAGCATGCAGCGCACCGATGGGTTCGATCGCGACGAGCACGGGCTGCACGAGTTCGCCCTGGTCGAGAGGTACGGGTTCGTCTTCGTGAGCCTGGAGGGGTCGCCGCCCCCGATCGATGAATGGCTGGGCGACTTCGGCGAGGTGCACGAGACGTCGAACCTGGCTGGCCTGGTGACCACCCACCGTCGCGAGTTCACCGTCGAATGCAACTGGAAGGGCTTCGCCGAGGTCTTCAACGAGTACTACCACCTGCCATACGTCCATCCGGGCAGCATCGACAGCACCTACGACGACCCGGACGAACCCGATGTCGTGGCTGGCGCCTTCTCCACCCACTTCGGAACCACACAGGGCACCGGTGGGCTTCTGGAGGACGAGCAGCACAGGGCTCTTCCCGTGATGGGTGGCCTTTCAGATCGGGAGGCCCACGGGGTTCGCTACTCGTGGTTATTTCCCAACATGGTCATCGCCACGGGGGCCGAGGGCATGTGGATGTACGAGGTCTACCCGGACGGCCCCGACCGGTGCCGGTGTGCCCAGGTGGTGTGCTTCCCTCCGGAGACCGTCGCCATGGCTGGCTTCCACGAAGTCGCTGAGTCCTACTACGAGCGGTTCGACGTGGCGATCAACGAGGACATCCCGGTGCTCGAACAGCAGCACCTCGGCATGTGTTCGCCGTTCGCCGGGCAGGGTCGGTTCTCCTACCTCGAGCCGAACGTCGCCAGGTTCGCCACCTGGTATGCGGAGCGGCTGCTGTCGGCCGGTTGACCTGACGCATCCCAGGGCGCTGCATGGCGCCTGTGGGAACACCGGCCTATTCGCCGTAGCAGCCGATCGCCTCGGATGTGTTGAATATGTACTCCAGAAGGTCGGCGGTGCCGGTTCCGTAGCGTGCGGTCACGGCGCTGTTGGCGAGTGTGGCCTTCACATACCTGTCGTGGAGTGCGGCACAGTCGACATCGGCGGCGAGCGCGTCGACGTGCTCCTTCAGGCCCCACTCGTACTTGTTCATCCAGAAGGGCGGGGGAGTTGTTGCCACTGTCGCAACGGTGGTCGAAGGCACAGCGGTGCGCGGAGGCGGTCCTATCTCGTCGGGCCCCCCCAGCAACTGGCCGCCGACACCGATGACGACGAGGGCGACAAACGCCCATGCCAGTAGGCGAGTGACCGGAGAAGGGATGCTGCCTCTGCTCGGAATGCCCATGGGGGCAGGTTATTGCCGCCCGGCGGGTGGTACTGCGTGCCGGGCCTGCGGGGAGGTGATCCGCGATTGATCCGAGCATGGTGCAGGACCAGAGGCCGTCAGTCGCGGTTCAGTCTGATTTCGCTGAAGCAGGCCCGTGCCTCTTCGCCGCCGCGGATGTCGGCTCCCGAACTGCGGAGTAGTTCTCGAAGGTCGAGCCCACCCGTCTGGTCCTGGGTGGGGTCATCGATCTGCCAGCCCTTCGAGCGGAGGCAGTCGACCACCTTCAGGATCTGCTCGTTGGCTATACGGATCTGCTCGGAAGTACGCGAGGCCCGTGACTCTTCGAATTCGGCACGTAGGTCTCCGATGCCACTTTCTGCGTTGCAGCGCTGAAGGGCTGCCTGGTAGGCGGGGTCACCGGTGACGACATCATCCGTCTGCTCGTCGTCGGCGAAGCCGCGAAAGGTGTAGCCGGCATCGTCGAGACAGGAGTTGAATGCAGCCGACACACCTTGGAAGGCGGTGCGACGGTCCACCTCCTCCTCTTCGAGCGGAATGGTCTCCTTGACCTGTTCCTCCATGACTGGCCCGTCGTCGCCCGAACCCGCTCCGCCTGATGCGCTGCTGCAGCCTGAGAGCGTCAGGAGGATGGCGCTGATGGTGAGCAGCAACAGTCTCGTCTTCACTGGTGGAGTCTCGCTCGGTGGTCGTCCGGTCGGGGACAATCTGCCCGGCCTCGGAGGCCTCCTGGTGATCAGCGGATTAGGGGCCGGTTAGGTCGCAATCCGCCGATCAGGCGGCGGAACTGCCCTGTCGGTTGGGGCGTCGGTTGCGGTTGCCGCCGGGTCGCCCCTGGCTGTTGCCCTGAGAGTTGCCTTGACCCTGGCCGGACCGGTTGCGGTTGGCACCGGAACCGTTGTCGCGTCCACGTCCTGCTGAACCGCCACGCCGCTGAGCGCCCTGGCGACCACGACCCTGGTGACGCCGATCCTGTCCGGGTGCGGCCTCGGATGGTGAGGACGGCGCAGTGGGTGCCGGAGCTGCGACCGCCGGGGGAGACAGTTCGCGAATCCGGTCCAGGTCCGGAGTGCCAACAGGCTCGTCGATTCCGATGTCGCGCTGGAGTCGACGGACGTCCTTGCGCTGCTCGGGTTGGATAAGCGAGATGACCACGCCGTCCCTGCCAGCGCGGGCCGTTCGCCCGGAACGATGCACGTAGGCCTTGTGGTCCTCAGGCGGGTCGTAGTGCACCACGGCGGCTACACCGTCCACGTGGATTCCGCGGGCCGCCACGTCGGTGGCCACCAAGGCGTGGACCCGGCCGCCCATGAAGTCGGCCAGGGCGCGGGTGCGCTGGCTCTGGCTGCGTCCACCGTGGATGGCCGCAGCCCGGACCTCGTTTCGGGCCAACTGCTTGGCCAGGCGATCGGCGCCGTGGCGGGTGCGACAGAAGATGATCGCCGGCCAGGCTGCACCGATCGCGTTTGCTGTCAGCTCGACCCGGTCGTGGCGGTCCACGGTCCAGAACAGGTGGGTGGCAGCAGTTATGTCAGGGGTCTCGTCGCCAACCTCGTGGCGGACCGGATCGGTCTGGTGGTCCCGGGTGAGCTTGGCGACGTCGCCGTCCAGGGTGGCCGAAAACAGCACAGTCTGGCGCTGGTCGGCGGTCTTGTTCAGGAGCCGGCGTACAGCCGGCATGAAGCCCATGTCAGCCATGCGGTCGGCTTCGTCGAGCACTACCTGGACCACTGCGTCGAGCTTCAGGGCTCCCTGGTCGAGGAGGTCCTCGAGGCGTCCGGGACAGGCCACGAGGATCTCCACACCCTCGCGGAGGGCCTTTAGCTGCGGGCCGTATCCGACGCCCCCGTAGACCACGCCGATGCGGACCTTTCCAGCGAAGGTCCGGAGTTCGATACAGATCTGCTCGGCGAGTTCCCTGGTGGGGGCCAGCACGAGGGCCCGGGGTCGACGGGGCTCGGCCCGGTCGACGGTGGCCACCAGGGGAATGCCGAAGGCCAGTGTCTTGCCTGAACCGGTCGGTGCCCGGCCGCAGATGTCACGGCCATCCAGTGCGTCGGTGATGGTTGCCGCCTGGATGGCGAAGGGCTCAATGATGCCGCGGGCCTCGAGCGCGCGGGTGATGGAATCGGGTACGCCCAGATGGGCGAAGGTCGTAGACATTGGATCTCAAGTCCCGCTCGTTGGCGGGTGGATCAGGGTTCGCGTCGCCTCTACGAATGAGCGGAGGTCGGGATTCGGACTTGAATGGTTCACGTTGACCGGAAGAACCAGTGCCCGTCTGCGAACCCACCGGCGAGGAACCTCACCGGAGCAGTCACAATGCTACAGGTGGGTGCCGGTGGTCCTGCATAACGTGACCGTTGTCACCCACCCGGGCTGTAAGCCTGGGAGGGGACCGCCCCGGCCCGTTGGGTGTCTGATTGTCTCGGGCGTGGGGAACAGGCCGGAAAACGCGGAAGAACCCGCCCCATGGGGCGGGTTCTTCGCTTGGGCCGGGCTGGGGATCTCGGTGCTAGCGAGGCCAGATCGACCGATTCAGACCTTGCGGACGCCCAGGGCCTCGGGACCCTTTCGGCCTGGGCCGACCTCGAACTCGACGTTCTGGCCTTCGTCGAGGCTGCGGTAGCCCTCGCCTTCGATGTTGGAGTAGTGGACGAAGACGTCTTCGCCACCGGTTACGGAGATGAATCCGTAGCCCTTTTCGCTGTTGAAGAATTTTACGGTGCCGGTAGGCATGTTTCTGTATCGCTTTCGTTAGATAAATACCGGGTCACTTCAACCCGGTACGAGAAAGCCTACGGTGGCCTGTGGATTACCGGTCACCCGCGATGGGATGGTCGGCTGGGTCACGCCTCGCCCTCACCTGGCTGTGATCGCCTTGTCAGGGTCATCCGAGATGGCGATGTCGTCGAGGAAGGCATGTGCCTGGAATTCCTCCATGGCCGGAAGGGTCCGGTCCAGGATCTTTCCCCTGTGCCGCATCGCTGCCGTGGTGGTTTCCGGGTCGGTTGGCCAGGTGCAGCGGGTGTTGCACCCGCATGTGTTGGTGCTC
>ENA-ORXI01003415-ORXI01003415.1-sediment-metagenome-genome-assembly--contig:-NODE-3415-length-10678-cov-4.391378_pt1 | contig 10678 bp, 11 predicted proteins | sample MGYA00237861_ERZ511468 | MGnify/ENA primary metagenome ERZ511468 (study PRJEB26299, sample SAMN06266213) | sediment metagenome | isolation source: Hudson Canyon methane seep mesocosm | place...
AACTAGAATCCATTTGACAAGTGGCATCCATCTATTTAGGTCTTTCTTAACGTCTGGATAAGGTAAATCAACTTGTACTGCCTGTTCATCGTCTGTTGAAGGATATTCATCCCTCATTAACAACCCATAGGCGGCAATTCTCAACCAGAATTTAGTAAGAGCGAGATTCCAATCAAACCACCACTTTGGGTATTTTTCTCTAAAAAGAATCATTAAAGCTACTGCCAGCGACAAGGTTTCCGCATAAGAGGAAATAAGAGCAATCACTATGATTATTGGGATGACTAAGACCAGTCTAATAAGTGCTGTTAATTTGATAGATGTTTCTGAGTAATCAATCTTTAGGTTTACTGGATATTGCTTCATTATTACATTTCCTTGGAAAATTATTGACTAATATAAAAAACTTCTTGTATCTCTTTGTTGAATGCTAATGCAATTTTGAAAGCTAACTCTAGAGATGGGGTGTACTTATATTTCTCAATGGCAACCACTGTTTGCCTGGAAACACCAACCAAATCAGCAAGTTCTTGTTGTGTCATCTCATTATTATTAAACCTGAGCTTTCTGACAGAATTTTCTATATGGATTTTTTTCTTAGCCATTTATATATTATTGCTATTTGTAAAGATACATCTTTAAAAAAAGACTAGCAATACTTGCTATAAATCCTGAAAAGGTAATAGCGATAAGACCTGTATTGATAGTAAGATTAAACCAGCCTAATAAGACAAGAATTATTACAATAGAGATGCCAAATATAGCGCTACTAAGTTGTAAGGCATAGAGTTCATAAAGTTTATCCCTTTCGTCTTCAATATTTTTCTCGTAGTTTCCAGTGACAATTGATGAGAATATATTGATAAGTATGGTTAGGGCAATAATTACAATGATACTGATTCCAATTCCTTGAGCAAGAACTTTAGAAACTGACTCTATAGTCATTATTGAAGCTTCAGTTAAGTTATACCACATCCAAATCATCGCAACTGATGCTCCGGTTATCTCTGCTAAAGTATTTCTAAGTTTTATATTCATAATCGTATTATAAAATTATTTATATGTAAAGTATACAGTCCTTTATGTAAAATATAATTTACTTTATGTAAAAAGTAGTTTACATAAATCAGTTATCCTATTTCAGTGAGTCTCGGAGAAAGGGGCAACACCGCTGCTAGTACTGTTGTGCTTGCTTTCACGCGAGAAAATAAATCTTCACAGTAGTTGGCAGTAATTTCTTTATAATAAAACTTCGATTAGGCGTGTTTATGAAGCTCAAAAACAAAGATCAATGGCTCTACAGTGAGCCAAACTCATACCAAATAACAGTATTTGTTGTTTTGATACTCTTGGTGCTGTTCATTGGTCGCAACTTCTTCTTTTCGAGCCTTTCTGACCCTTCCGCATACGAAAATGAGATTTCTGACAACAATAGGGTGAATGTTGTTGAAAAAAAATATGCTGTTGCATTCAATGAATACAGAATGGAGGAGGCGAAAGCCGTCTCTCAAAGAGCAGCACTTGCCCTCACTAATTTTTTTGTTCCCACGGCGAATGCCAGCGAACATGGTCTGGTTTTAATTAAGACTGGGAGTTTAAATTTTGCAGTTAAAGATTTTGACACAGCATATAAATCAATCATAACAAAGATTCATAATAGCCATGGCTACATTGTGAATGAATATAGTCAAGAGTCAAAAAATATCAATTTAGAAATTAAGGTGCCGATTGCAAGCTTTCACAAGCTTTTTGAGCTAATAGAGCAAGAGGCTGATCAAGACTATTTAATAACAAAATCCGTTAGATCTCAGGACGTGACTGAAGAGTATTTTGACGCAGAAACTAGGATTAAATCTAAAAAGGCAATTGAGAGTCGTTACCTGGATATATTGTCTATGGCAAAGAATGTCGAAGAAATATTAATGGTTGAAAGTCAGCTTGGCAACATCAGAACAGAAATTGAGCAAGCAGAGGGTAGATTGCAATATTTAAAAAATCGTAGTAACTATAGTACAATTAATCTTGCGATATATGAGTTTAAAGTCGCCGAAGTTAAGCCAACCAAGCCAATAGAAAAGCCTTCGCTAGCCTCCAAAATTAAAGATTCTATAATTATGGGTTGGGGTCAAGTGGAGTCATTATTGTTGCTTTTGATTAGTAATTGGTTTGCTATTCTTCTTGCCTGTGGTGTTGGGTATTATGCCAAAAGGAAGTATCTAAAACATCGGTCTAAATAATATTGGCAGTTCTCATATTTATCCAGACTCTTTAGCCCCCAGGGGAGGCTCGCCAACACCTCTGTTACTATTGTTACACCCTCTCGCCCATCAAGCTCAATTTGAACTTTTTCTCCAGTTGGTATACAATGATATTATGAAAAAATTACTCATACTCTTATTAATATCTATAGGTCTATCTGGTTGTGGCCGAGATTACGAAGATATGCTTGATGAACTTATGGTTGAAATGTGCAATTTGGCGAGTATTGACTTTCTTGATGCTATTGAATTAGGAGAGGAGGGGATGGAGGCAGCATTAGTACGAATGGAGGAGTTACAGGCGGAGATAGAGAACGAGCTAGAGTCGCTACCTAGGGATGAAGCGATTGACGCCGCCAGAGTGGTTTCTGGCCTTTACCATCAAATGCAGCAGATTCAATCTGGAGATTTGTCTAGCTGTGATTAGTTGAATAGTAGATGGGTCACCAGCATGTCGAGCCTATTATGTAATCGAGAATGACATTACTGATCTGAGTGGCTGGGAGCTTATCCGCCTACAGTAAGTTTTAGTTATTTATTGTTGTTTGCATAGATATATAACCACCCTCTCATACTGAAAACAGGATGATTGCCCATAACACTTGATTCATATATACTAAGGGTTGCAATGTGCACAAACTATAAAGAAATAAAGCTCTCTCTTCTATTGTTTGTAACTCTTGGTTTAGCGAGCGTCTCTTACGGCAATTATCTTGATGACTGGCCTGATGACTCTATCTGTAGCTGGCTTAAACAGAAGCCCACCCACGAAGGCTACTTGGATCAGGCTCAAAAAAGAGGGCTCAGTTGCGGTGGCGAGGTGGCAATTAAACCCTCAACTGCCGCCTCTGTAGAAGATGCGGAAGCTATTCAAATCGAACCTGCAGAATTAGAGATGACCAGCAGGCTCGTTGGTGAATTTAATTTAAAACAACTCAGTGAAAACCTTAATCCAAATCTTGGGGTGCTTTCAACGCTTATAGGCAAAGTCGACATAAATCAAGATGGGTACGATGATTTTGTAGTTGGTAATGCTGCTTTTGATAACCAACATCGTAATGCGGTTAATGAGTTTTCTAAGCCTGTTTTTTTATTTTGGAACAACAGCATCAAAGAATATGTTGTTGATGGCGATGTTCAGAAGGACCTCCCTTTCATGTATTTCCCACACAGAGTTCATAGCTCAGTCAATCCAAAAAATGGGCTGACGTATTTATTTGTTACAGATACAGGACATGACTTGGCGAACTATGATTACTCCAAGGGCATGAACAACCTGCCACCTAATTGTGGCGCTCAAAATCGTCTTTTTACCTATGACCCGTCGTCTGGAGGCGTAGAAGAGGTTCAATTGCCACAGTTAAATGACTATTCTCACGGGCTAGCAGCAGGGGACATGAATGGTGACCAAGTAACTGACTATGTTGTATTGAATATTAACGCCATTGGCTTTCCAGAAAAGTGCTTATTTAATGGTGAAGAATATACAAACGAAAGCTACATTCTTTATTCAAACAAAAAGGGTGGTTTTGATAAGGTTGACCTCAAGTTAAACTACAAGAAAGCCACACATGAGAGAAGGAAAAAAACCCACCCCGCAGGAACAGTTGCTGTTGATAACAACAACGACATTTATTTAATATTGGGAAGCACGCATTTTAGTGACAGCATATACGCATTTAAGCAAGACTCCAAGGCTTCATTCACTGAAACTAGCCAAGTAAGCGCCCCAGAGTTCATGAGGGTTGATGGTGCGTCTGCATCACATGCTGAAGTTCTTTATGCCGATATTGATGCTGATGGTGTTAAAGAGGTTGTTTCTGGCATAGTTAATAGCAAACATGATGGCAGATATGTGCAATTACTTGATTTTAGTAATGGGCAGCTTACAGATAGGTCTCATGATTTAGTTCAATCACTCTCTGACGCAAGTAAAGGCAAAGATTGGTGTATTGATTTATTTTTCAATGAACAGACAGCTTGGAGTCAGCCCATTTTAACTTGTACTCATATGAGGGCCCCCATCTCTCAAAATAGAGGGTCTTTCTTTACGTGGACAGAAGGTAAATTGCAGCTTGCACAAATCAAGTCAGATAACTTAAGCGACTGGACCAGACGTTTTTATCCTGTAACTCTAGGCCAGAAAACTGTTTTTGTGGGTCACGAAATTCAGGGAAAAAGACTGATTGAAGGTCGCGCATTGTTTGACTCAATTCACCTTTACTTAATTCAACCTCCAAAAGAAAAGTTGCCGCCTTCAAATGCCTTTGATGGAAGCTACGCCTTTAAATTATCTCTTACAAGACCAGATGGATACACTTGGAGCCCTGGTGCAGGCTTAATAGAAATAAAAAATGGTATCTTAAGCATTTTGAATGAGGGCCGAACACTTAAAGATGTTACTTCATCAATTGATAAGTTTGATACTTTTGAGGGTCAAATCGATAAAGACGGTGCGCTCTCTGCAACTATTGAGTTTAATGTTTGCTCACCTGGCTGGTGTGAAGAAGAAATTATCGTATTGGAAGGAAATAATAATAAGCTGTCTGGAATATCGCATAACGAAGTTATAGTATTTGAACTAATCGGAAATGGCGTCGGAAAGACATCAAATGCTTTTGATGGTCGTTATTGGTTTGTGTTTAATAAAACCCAAGGCGATGGAACTATTCTAGGAGATGGATATGGCTCACTCCTAATAAATGATGGCATTGTCACTGTTAAGAAAGGCTCAAAGGGTGGTTATAACAAATTGAATCAAATGTCTCCGACTTTCTTTGATAACTTTAAAGGGAAAATAGATAAAAATGGAGATATAGTAGCTAGTTTCACTTTTTCGTTGTGTGTCGGTTGTGGTCTTGAAGAAAAATTAGTCATGTTTAGTGGAAACATAAAGAGTCAAAAGCTAAGCGGGTTGTACCATACTCATGAAGTTTTTTTTGATATGAGATAAATAATCACTATCCTTGGCCTAAATAAGATTGTTGCATTTGAGTTACAAAAGCTACTGTGACAGGATAATTGTCAGGCGTCTGTTACCCAGGATGGTGTCTTCATAAGTAAATTAATTATGTAAGCAACAAGACTAATTGGAAATCTAATTATGGATTGAAATATGACTTCAAAAAAAATAGATTTAAACATTGCAGACAAAAGTATTGTAATAGCACTTTTACTCTGGTTCTTTCTAGGAATCCTTGGGGCGCACCGCTTCTATATGGGAGATTTCAAATATGGTAGGTGGCAGCTCATTTTGAGCATAATAGGGTTTATCACTCTAATTGTAGCCATTGGTTATCTTATTTTATTAGTGGTTATTATTTGGGTATTGTATGATTTAGTCGTTATATTTAGATTCTTTGAGGGAAAACCAGTGGGTGTTATCTCTTTAAGAAACAAATCTACTGAGAGCGAAGAGAGTAATTTAGATTCACTCCTAAAGCTTCATAATCTACATGAAAAGGGTGTTTTAGATAAGGCTGAGTATGAAGACCGAAAAAGAAAAATTTTATCATCGGACAATCAGTTAGACTAACAAGGCTATTCATCACTAGAATTGTGGTGCATTACACTTTTATATAGTGTTAAATTGACATATAATTCTAATGAAAACTATGTTTCGATTTTTATTGCTAACATGGAATTTGCTAAATCCGCTTTCTATGAGAGTATAGCTGGCGGTATTGCATCCACTAAAGCAGATGAATGGTCGGAAATTCAATTAATTGCCTCAGGCGACAATATAAAGTATCTCATTAATAGTAAAGTTGTTGCTAGCGCTAAAGATAGTAGAATAAAAAAAGGAGAAGCAATGATTGCAGTCACTGCTAATTCAGAAGTTTGTGTAGATGATATTGTTGTCAATAAAATTCAAATTCAAATATGCTTAAGAAACTACTCATACTCTTATTAATATCTTTGGGTTTATCTGGCTGTGGTCGAGATTCCGAAGATATTCTTGAAGAAATGAGAATTGAGACATGTAAGTCAGATTCTATATATTCAGGGAAGCCAGGCAGATTAACCCAGGAGGATAGAGATGCAGCACATGAAAAATTCAAAGAATTAACGGTTGAGTTAGAAAATGAGTTGGCTTCGCTAACTGGATATACAAAGGAGCGGGCGAGTTTCGAAACTACCGTTTACGTGTTTAATACTAGGAGTCGGGTTTCATATGATGGCTACTGTGATGATACGGGAGCTTATTGAACTTGGCTATATATTAATATAACCTCTCCCACACAAATGAGATCAGACTTAGACTTTGACCAGAATTCTAATTGGCCTATAATTCTAGTATGAAAAAACGACTAGCAATTTTCTTTGGATTCTTGAGTGTTTTTTTACAGATCGAAGGGTTCACAATATTTATATAGTATTACTCATCCTGTCATGTTTAGTGCCAGCAATAATGATAGAGGTATTAATTGACTTATAATCATAGCATGAAGAAACTATTCTTGCTCCTAGCATTATCCTTCTTATCAGCTCAAAGTTTTGCGGGTTCGTGTCCTGATGGCAGTGAGCCAGTAAAGAGTGTTTCTGCGGATGGTACTTATTTTGTATACAACTGTGGGGGACAAGCATCTTCATCTTCATCTTCTTCTTCTTCTAGTTCAAACACAAAAGCATTAGCGGGCATTGATATTGAGAATGACCCCGAGAAAAACTTCTTCCGGGCACCAATGATTGGATATTCGAATTTTCAAATTAAAGAAACATGGGCTACTAATGATTTTAATAATGATGGAAATGCCGATTTCATATATATCGGAGGTATGAAATTTGATAGTAAGTATGATACTGGGGAAACTACTGGCGGACATTGTGGCGGTAAAGCATGTCAAGGAGACAAGCCAGGACCACAGTTCTACTTAGGTAATGAAAATGGCAAACTCACTAGGGCAAATGAACTGTTTGTCGATAACCGTGAAGACCCTGGAATGTCACTAGGAATGAAGCTTCTTATTGCTGATTATAATAATGATGGAGTTTTAGACGTTTATATCAATGACACCGGAACTGGTGGTCAAAATGGCTTTAGAGACAGTTACTTTTTAAGTCAATTGAATGGCACTTGGTTAGAATCAAGTAGTACACATCTTAGTCATCCTAATTTTCAAGTTTTTAGCCACGGTGGCGCTGCTGGTGATATTGATAATGATGGTGATATGGATGTTGTTATCACCGAGACTAATTGGAAAACAGGAACAGCTTTATGGTGTTTAATAAATGATGGAACAGGCTTTCTAAATAAACGTAAGTGTGGAGGTATTTTTTCTTTTGCCCTAGAACTTGCTGATATTGATGGTGATGGATATTTAGATGTATTACTGGGGGCACATGAACATGAACAGAGTATAGACTTCACTGGTATTGTTTGGAATGATGGCAGGGGTAATTTTAACAAACATAACAATACCCGCTTACCTCAACACAAAAAGAAATGGGGCACAGTGCCCGAAGTTTCACTAGCTGATTTGGACAATGATGGTGACCTAGATATTGTATACAGCAGAGCAGGTGTTTTATATGTGGGCACAGCAATACAAATCATAGAAAACTTAGGTCATAAGAAGTTTAAAGACCACGGAATATTTCCTTTAGTTGAAGCACCAGATGACTACATACCTACCCACGAAGGAAATGAATGGAATGATTTTATTGAAGACATTCGATTTAGAGACCTAGATAAAGATGGAGATATCGATTTATATTTATCGAGCTCTATGTCACGTAAGACTGATGGTATGGTTTTGCTAAATCAGGGTGATTTTGCTTTTGAGTTATTGCTCCCTAACGTTGCTAAAAAGTATGTAACAATTGACTACAAAGCTCCCGCACCTGTCAGTGAAGAGCAAAAGGCAGAAGAGCAAGCAGTGTTAGATGAAATTGCGGCGTTTGAAGCAGAACTGGCAGCGGAGCTTGGTCAGTAATTAACCTCCCTCACACATCAAACGCAAAAGTTGCTTTTATAGGCCTTAATTGTTCCTTTCCTAAAATCATGTCTGCTGCACGAGCAGCTATCATTTGAGTTGGCGCATTTAAATTTCCTGAAATTATTTGCGGCATAACAGAGGCATCGACAACGCGAAGATTTTTGACTCCGTGTACTTTCATTTGGTCATCAACAACTGCCATTTCACCGTCCCCCATAGCACAAGTACAGCTGGGGTGATAATCTGTCTCCGCGGCGTCTCTTATAAACTGCTCAATGTCAGCCTCAGATTGCACTTGTGGGCCTGGTATTAACTCGACTCCCCTGAATTCATCAAATGCAGGCTGTGAAATAAGTTCACGGGCTTTTTTGAATCCATTTACCATTTCAGCTAAGTCTTCTGGGTCTTGTAAGTAATTAAACATCATTAATGGTTTTTCAAGCGGATTTGCAGACTTTAGAGTTACTTGCCCCCTACTTCGAGGTCGCAGTTGATCTACATGAATTGAAAAGGCTTGTAGTAACGATATTTTGTCGTCATTATATTCAAGTCCTACCGGACCAAAGTGATACTGAATGTCAGGGTATGCTGCATTTGGACTGCTTTTTATGAGTCCACCCGCTTCCCAAATATTTGAAGTTGCGATTCCCTTTCTAGTAAAGACCCATCTTATGCCGGTTGCTAATTTTCGATGAGGTTGATTAACTTTATGTATTGGAAAACTTTTTTTGCATGCGTATTGTAATATGACACACGAATGGTCTTGAAGGTTTTGGCCAACACCGGGAAGATCGACATGAACGTCTATTCCATGCTCTTTCAGATGCTTTGATGGGCCGATACCAGAAAGCATCAGTAAGTGTGGGGAGTTTATTGCCCCACCCGATAGTATTACTTCTTTATTAGCCTCTACTGAATGAAGCTTTCCCTTGTGCTTAAAGGTAACCCCGTTTACTGAATTACCACTAATATTTATTTTCATGACCTGTGCTTTTGTGAGGAGCGTTATATTTCCTCGAGCAAGGGCTGGCCTTAGATGTGCTCCAGCAGCACTGCATCGACGCCCATGTTTTCTCGTTGCATCAAACCTTGCTATACCTTCGGGATTAAAACCATTGAGATCTTCAGAATAACCTTGTCCAGATTGTCGTCCCGCTTCTTCAAGTGCATCAAACAAAGGATTATCAAAAGAACCTTTTGTGACGCCAAGATTGCCGCTACCTCCTCGCCACTCATCTTCACCACGATCTGAATTCTCACCTTCTTTAAAATAAGGCAAGCATTGATCATAAGACCAATCCTTTAATCCACATTCAGATTGCCAGCGATCATAATCTAATGGATGACCTCGCATATAAACCATTGAGTTAATAGACGAAGAGCCTCCAACAACTTTACCTCGAGGCATTGGAACATTTCGATCAAACAGCTCTGGTTCATTCTCGGTTGAATAATTCCAGTTAATCTTTGGGTTTCGGTAAGCTTTATAAACACCAGCAGGTATATGGATCATCAAATTGTAATCCATTGGACCCGCCTCTAAAACTAAGATTTTATGTTTCTTATCTTCACCAAGCTTATTTGCAAGTACACACCCTGCTGAGCCGGCGCCAACTATTACATAATCATAATTTTCCATAAAACCCAACGCTTAAAAACATTTTAAGCAACAGTTTAAATTAAATAAACATCAAAATGGATTGTAGTAATTCATTGATAGTGTATATTCGATTATTCATAGATGAAATTTCAGCTATGAATAATATAAAAAATAAAGGAGAAACTATTTTAAACTTTGAAAAATCGCAGCAAGAATTATTTTCAATGGTACAAAATAAATATGTTTATGAATTATAAGAAGAAGGTTTAAAGTCAGCAGCCTTACTAATATTTACATAATGGTATTTACCAGATTCCTTTTGCCAAAATTTATCTGGGTTTGAGCGCATTTCATCAGGCCAAGTTGAAACCTCAGCTCCGCTCAAGTCGTGCGTGGAATCCATCAATCGAATGCTGCCCAATATCGGACCCGTCGATATGGCAATTGTTGCGGGGGACCTAACTGATTTTGGTACTGCAGAAGAGTATCAATTGTTCCGCGACATCATGGAACCGCTTGAAATCCCGTATTGTGCTATTCCTGGGAACCACGACAATGTGGCAGCAATGCGAACTGGCTTTGCTGATCAGACGTGGATGCCAAAATCCGGCCCAATTAACTGGACTGAGGAATTTGAAGATCTGGCTTTGGTTGGGTTGGATTCAAATGTCGAGGGAGAAGCGCACGGGCACCTGACCGACGCGACGCTTGACTATTTGCAACAAAAATTAGCGGCTTTGCAGCAGAAACCAGTTATTGTGGCGATCCACCATCCACCCATTCTGACCGGAATTGAAAAGATGGATATCCAAAACCTGCGAGACAGCAGAAAGCTGCAAACTATCTTGTCAGAATACCATGGTGAATTGAAGCTAGTCTGC
>ENA-ORXI01003420-ORXI01003420.1-sediment-metagenome-genome-assembly--contig:-NODE-3420-length-10665-cov-3.616358_pt1 | contig 10665 bp, 5 predicted proteins | sample MGYA00237861_ERZ511468 | MGnify/ENA primary metagenome ERZ511468 (study PRJEB26299, sample SAMN06266213) | sediment metagenome | isolation source: Hudson Canyon methane seep mesocosm | place: USA:Hudson...
CTGCAATTAGGTGCACTAAATTAACTTATACGCCTTTGGTAAATAAAATTCCACACTTAACGGTGACATAGCCTTTACTTTCGACCATCTGACATTTCAAATCCAATAGGAACAGGTTTAAATTCACTATTTTCCTCAGTCATTCGGTTCCGTTTTTGAAATTTGCGCAGTGCTAAGAAATCTATTTCAGTAATAACAAAGTAATCCTCTACCCCTCCTTTTAAACGCACTAAATCACGCTTATATTCAACTTTATATGGAGCTCTAACTCGGCTATCTCCAAATTGACGGTTATTAACTTGAATAACGAATGTGTGGATATCGTGAGATGCCCCCTCGACCAAGTAACTAAAGGTTTTTACATCAGGATTCCATTCAAGAACAATCAGGCTATCAATGTTTCCCTGAAACCTAACTCTATTTTTAGGTGTCGTTAGATCACTACAAATCATGACACCAAAATGATAATTGCCGTGGATATAGATAGGTAAAGTGTCTTTTTCACTTGTAGGTAAATACTGTTTTTTACCTACCGATGAAAGTGCTTTTTTCTCACCGTGTGACGGCAATAGCTTCGGTTGCATAAAAACAAGATTACTTCGGTACCCAGGCCATGACGTTGTTAAGGAGACTAAGCAGTCATTTCGTAGAATAGTTCGACCTTTCTTGTGCTCATAATATTCAATACCAGCAATAAAAGAGACTTCTTGTTTTGCTAGTTTACCGGCAATGCTTAACGCCCATCTACGTGGAACTGAACACTCTGGGAAAATAATATAATCAACCTTTTTATTTGCACGGAGAACATCGTTTATTAACTTATTTATCCGGTCATACCGAGAAATAGAGCGATCTGGCTTACGATTTAAAGCGGCTGAGAACTGTTCTGTTGTTGTCTCAAAACTAGTTAAAGCAATATGAACTTTATCTCTTTCCTTTTGTGGAATTATTATGCAGTTACCTACTTCATTACTTCTATGTATCGGAACAGTACCTTTATTCGATATTTTCGCACCCCGTAAAGCAAAAATACTTTTTTCAAACAACTCTGGGTTTCCGAGCATACCAGGGGAAACTAAAGCCAACTCTTGAATAGTTAACGCTCTTGTTGGAAATACCAAGGCAGGCCAGTGTGGTACTTTCAATTGTGCAGCTTCACGAAACCTACGTATAGAATGCAATCTTAAAACCTTTCTTACTGAATATTCACGAGGAAGTTTAACTCCGCTAAGATTATCCGATTGGCTGTAATACCAGTAGTCCTTATATGCCCGAAGCCCAAAATCAGCTAATAAAACTCGTTTACTTAGCAAGCCTAATTGTTTTTTACGAAAATCAACTTCAGAAGAATAGCCTAGGCTCTCGCATAATTTTTTTAGTGTCTTTTGGAGTTTACTCCACTCATCAAAGTCTTTTGTTGTTGATGCTTGAATTGATGCTTGTAATAAAACCTCCCCAAGGTATTTTTTACATAAATCAACGCGTTCTTTGCGCCCCGGCCTAATTGAAGTTGTCTTGTCTAGGAGGTTGAAACATTCTAAAATATTTTCAATCAATGTCTCAGCAGCTTCAAAATCATAGTTTGCTACCATCAAACGAAAAACCCGAGGGTAATAAGAGAACAAGTCAAATAACCCTTTCGGAGTCGCGATATGCCGGTGAACTAGACCATAAAACTGATGACGTAAATCTATCCACTCCAGCCTAGATAAGTCTATTGAGTAACTTTCGATATCCCGAACTAGCAAAGACATTCCTAACCTTCTAACTGAAACCACATCAGCTTTTCTCAATGCATCAGGTATCAATGATGCATCGCTAGAAGCTAAAAGTGCCTTTTCAGCCATTTCCACCGATGACTTAGGTAATGTGGGCAACATTCTATACTCACTAGATTGAGCCTTGATCTGACTCGAAATTTGATCAATTAAATCTAGTCCATGAGTGGAATCTAGACTAAAAATTTTCTGTTTATCCGCAGTAAACCTAAGTTCGCAATCAGCTGCATAGTTAAATCTCAGTGCTAATTCAGGCTGCTTACCTTTAACTCGCTTAATTTTGAGGCACTCAACCTTTTTGGAAATAAGATCAATTACGTCATTCCCATTAGAAACCTCTTCTGGCGTCTCAAACACAAGAAAAACATCATCAACATATCGACCATAATAAGCTGGGGACATGCAATCATTAACTTGATTATCAAACTCGTAAAGTAGTACATTTGATATTACCTGTGATGCAGACAAGCCTACGGGCAAAGCCCCTTCTGGCCGGTCTTTAGAATCAGGTGTTTGGGAATACCAGTATTTTATTGACTCCAGCAGTGAGGAAGTAAATGCCTTCTCATCACGACTAAGCCCAATATTTAGTTTTTTTAGAAATGATGGTTTAAGCAAAAAAGCTGCGGACACATTATGATAATAACCTGCGAGATCCATTGTTATTGCAGTTGCAGGTCTGCCCGACTCAACCAACGTACGCATTGCATCCAAACCATTCTGCCGCCATTTTTTATAAGCAGAAAAATAAGGCGAAAACAGCCCTAAAGAATCTTTATTTACGGGGCCATTAAAAGACCCAAAACCTTCAAATTGATGCCTGCTCCTACGGATGCGATTAGCATAAGACAGTTTTTTATCTAACTTCCCCTCAAATTTATGCCCAACAGCGAGTATCCAAAGTGCAGAAACTATTTGGTAGGCTACCGTAGGTACAATAATCAGGCGGTATTTCGCATCGAGACGCTCATTGCCACTTTCTTTGAATCGGTTTAGCCAGTCTTCACTCGGGTTAACTGACCGATAATGTACTTGGGTCTTATCGTGCCAAATAGAATCGTCCAAAGATTTTGGAATATATAGAAACCCACCTATAAAATCATTACTATTCCACCATTCATAATCATGGCTGATTAGTTGCTTGTGAAGGTTTTCTAGATTATTTTGTAAATCTTGTTCAAATTCAGTATATGCCAGAGCACTTGGGTGAAGATTTCCATAATATGCTTCCGACTTAGCTTTACGGTAAGCAACATACATATCTGCTATTAAAATAAAACCAGCCTGAAACCTTTGCTTTGCCATCTGCTATGCCACCAATGCCTTAACCGTGGCTTGCATCAGTTTTTCGGCATCACTGTAGGATTGGGTGAGCTGTTGTTTTAGTTGATCGCAGTGGATCATTAGCTGATCTACTTTGGCTACTATGCGTTTTTGTTCTTCAAGAGGAGGAAGTGGAATAAAAATTTCTCTTATAGTTGTCATAGGAAGGCTAGGCTGGGCAATCGATTTCATTGATTTAAAAAGTTCTTTTCTCCCAAGAGAGCTATTTAAAAAATAATATATAAAATCTATATGAATATCTGCAAACAACTGTAAAAAAAGGTGTCTGACCCATTTTTCCTGCATTTTTCCTGTGGTCAGGTCTGTTCAATTGTGATTTATTACCCATAATCTGCTACTAACTCCAAGACAGTACCTAAATAATCTTGAGCTTCTTGAATATCTGTACCTGCCCTAAGGTACCCAGGGATTTGCTCAAGAAATTCAGGTTTTGAGCAAGGAAGATGATTAAGTATCGCTTCCATCATTGCTGGTCTCAACAAACGATGATCATCGCTTACATTGGGTAAGTCTTTTTTAATTATCTTTTCAGATAAATAGAGTAGTCGCTCTTTTAAATTAGCTCCCTCCATATTGCCTACCCTAGGATCATCTAACACTAAACTTGGTGACTCATCATCCTGTAAGGTGTTTTGTTTAACTGCATCATCTATATTTACAGTTGACGTCTTTAGCCTATCCAACTCTTGAATAATTGGCTGAATTTGAGCTTGAGGATTCTTAAACCAATCTGTTGACCATATTCGTCTTATTCTCCAGCCCAAATTTTCTAAAATATCTTGTCGTAGCCTATCTCTATCTCTTGTTGATTTTGCTGAATGATAAGTCGCTCCATCACACTCCACTCCCATCAAAAATCGACCTGGCTGACCTGGGTCACGGACTGCTAAATCAAGATAATACCCTGCAACACCTAGCTGAGGTTCACACTCATACCCATGTTTAGCTAGCTCTCGCATTACTGCTATTTCAAAGTCACTATCTGCTGGCTTACCCGTGTGAACCGACTGGTTCAAGTGGCCTGTTTCACAATATTCGAGAAATGCCTTTAAGGCCTGAAGTCCACGACTACTACTACTGCCTACTCGAATATGACCCGATGACATCGTTGAAAATATATACATCCTTTTCTTTGACCTAGTAAACAGTACATTTAAACGCCGCCACCCTACATTAGAGTTTATAGGGCCAAACCTTTGATGCATAGTACTATTCCCTACTTCTTCAGGTCCATAGGTCATGGAAATAATTATGACATCACGTTCATCTCCTTGCACATTTTCAAGGTTTTTAATGAACAATGGAGCTTCGGAAGTTCTATTTTTTTCCCTAGCCTCTGCTAAAATTGGGTCATCTTTAGCTAGCTGATCTAATTGCATTTCGATTTCTGCCTGCTGTTCAGCATTCATTGTCACTATACCAACCGATTCACTTGGGTTTTCCTTTAACTGCTCAGAAATCGCATTAACAACTTCACGGGCTTCTTCAACATTTCTCCTAATATGGAAACGCCCTCTTGCTATATATTTAAACCGAATACCAAATTCATCAGATTTCTGAAAAGGGGATGGGAATAATATTAAATTAGAATCATAAAAATTCTGATTAGAGAAAGCAATTAATGACTCATGCCTTGAACGGTAATGCCATCGTAAGCGACGAGTTTTGAACATTGGGATAACTGATTCTAGAATACTTTCTGATTCCTCTAGAGCAACAACATCTTCATTACCATCATTGCTCAGTACCCGACTAAAAAAACTAGTTGGGGGAAGCTGCTTAGGATCACCAACAACTATAAGGCTTGATCCCCTAGCTATAGACCCTAATGCATCTTCTGGTCTAATTTGAGAAGCCTCATCCATGACAACTAAATCAAACTTAAACTGTCCTGGCTCAAGAAACTGTGCAACAGACATTGGGCTCATCATAAAGCAAGGCTTAAGGGCTTGAATAGACTTACTAGCCCTTTTTAAAAGGCTTCTAACAGCAATATGCTTAGTTTTTTTACCTGCCTCGTGTTTAATAAGTGATGTTTCCGTGAATGTCGCTACTTTACCCCGCGAGTTTCCAATAGGGGGGGTAGTTTTCGAAGATTTGTATGCAATTTTTTCACGCTGAAGTACCATTAGTTTTCTATCATATTCCTGGTACTTTTCACGAATAGCCATCTGCTCCATGCCACTAAATTGAGCCAGGTAACTATGTTTAGAAAATATTTCATTAGCTAACTGATGAAATACCACTAGCTGAATAATATTGTTTAATTCTTTAGCTTGTATTTTCTCAGATTCCAACCCATCTATAATATTTTTTAAACCTTTTGAGCATAACTTTTCTCTCAACTTCACATAATCAAGCCATGTGTTTAGCCAGTTTGGGTGATCTAATGCTGATTTATTTCTTAAATAAATATTATCTATTTTGTCCCCAGATTCCACTTCCCATTCTGACAAGGTAACCTCGCCTAAATTCTTGAACAACGCCCTATTCTTAATAATACTAGACTCCATCTTTATAAGATCGGGCAAACAGGAACGCAAATTATTGTATCTTTCAGGGGTAGGCTCACTAATAATAGAACTCAAAAGAGTGTGATTTCCCATTAATACCTTAGCTATATTTAAGGTATTTTTTACTACAAAAAAACACTTATCAGAATACTCGCCAGGAATTATTGAGAGAGGTAATACATTGTGAATAATATGCTGTGTAATTTCATCATTAAGCCAATTACCAACATCTTTATCAAGTGTTTTTAGCTTACTATTTATTGATTCTATTTCATGTATAGCTATCTTCTGAGCAACAAAAATACTAGAAAGATTTTCAACATTATTCGCTAGAGAGTCGCGCAGTTCTTCTACTGGGTTATTTTTACCGTATAACTGAGTTGTATCATTTTTGATACGCCGATACTCAGTATATTTATTTACCATATCTTGTAAAAGAACCGATGAAGAATGAACCTCATTCAACAGTCCATGATTAGCTACATCAGCAATACTGATAGCAAGGTTTCTATCAATATTCAATAATAAATTAGCTATCGGTACACGCCCACCAAAGCCAATCCCATATTCACATCTAACAGCTTTATACCATTCACGTACTGCAATGATTCTATCTACGGGTGTATCAATGCCACAATATAATTTGCTTAGTACGGGATCTTGATTATTTAATTTATCTACCTCTTCAATTCCCTTAGTATAAGAAATTAAATCAGAGAGATTATTTAATAATTCTTGTTTCTTCGGTTTTGGTTTGGCCGACAGTTTTAGTAAAGACTTTTTAGCACTTCTCCATTCACTAGAAAATACACGAAATAAACCAGCACTATCTAAAACCTCTTTATATTTAATTAATTCATCACTGCTAGGCAAGCGATGTAAACTAAATTTATCGATTAGTTCTTGATGCAGAGCGGTTAGATCTACCAATCTAGTGGTAATCTGAGTAAGTACTCCATCAAGATCTGAGTTATCAAATAACTCATCCCTATGTTGCCATAATTCAGAAGGTAGCTTATTAATAAAACTAACTAAGATTGAAAATTCTTTAAGTCCATTAGGCGTTGTTTCAAAACAAACTCTTAACTCTTCAGGTACACCAGCACTTATCAGGTCAAATTGCTTCTTGATGGTACTAATTAATTCATTTAACTGCCCTAGCTTATCGCTATCAACTAAAATTTCATTTAATGTAATATCAGGTTTTACCCCAAATTCTTGGAAAACATTTAAACAGCGGGTCAATGTCCCTATAGACTCTGTATTATTGACAGATTTTAGATTTATTGTGCCACTTAAGCTGTCAATGGCCTCATGTATCCGCTTATATTCATCGATTACATGCTTAACTTGACCGTGATTAGTATTCATATACTCAATCTCAGCAAAAACTTCATCACCACTTAGTTCTGGCAATTGGCCTAGTGAAGCAATAAATTCCTGTATTTCAGTAAACGACGTATTTTTATCAGTATTTAATTGATATTTACTGACCATATCAGACCAATATTGGTGCAATATATTAAGATTTTCTGACCATGAATCTAAATATGAACTTAACTCTTCTAATTGGTAGCCCATTAGTTTAGTGCTATAAACACCATACCAATAGTGATTCTCTATTGCAGAGTCTTTTGCTTGTTCCGAAACCTGATCAAATATGTTAGCTAACATATCAGCTTGGTCAATTAATTCTTTCTGTTTTACTTGCGTTAAATCTTGTCCATTTATTCCTTCAATTTTCAATAAATCTGGGTTGATACCATAGTGCTCACGATACCGTGTTGCTTTATTTAAAATCTCATGAATTGTAAGTCCTGTATTCTCCCATTTGCTATTTATCTCTTGAACATATTTACTTAACTTGCTATTTAAGGACTCATAACGCTCTATATCTGAGTCTATACTAGCTGGCGACCTATATTCACCCTGCTTATCTAATCTTTTAGTTAAATCCTGGAGTATTTTTAACTTGTTTGTTTTATGACTATGTAACTCTATGCAAAAATCACTTAAACCAGCTTGATCCAACCTATTTTGTACAACATTTAAAGCAGCCATTTTTTCTGCAACAAAAAGAACTGTTTTACCATTTGCAATACTGGCAGCTATTAAATTTGTAATGGTCTGAGACTTCCCTGATCCTGGCGGCCCCTCAATTACTAAGTTATTTCCTTTTATCGCGTCAACTAATGCACTATGTTGAGAGCTATCCGCATCATAAATTAATGGATAATCCTCATGAACATCTTGAATATCATCAATCTTGTACTCATCTTCATAAGATAAATTATCACTCGAATTCTGTTCATTATCGGGGCCGTCGCCAAAAAACATTTTAATTACATCATGGCTTTCAATGCGTGAATCACTTGGCCAATTATCAGGGTTCAAGTCCTGATACATTGCTTGCTTAGAAAAATTTAGAAGAACTAGACTTGCCTGCCTACGTAATTTCCACTTTGGTTGTTGTTTTAATATCGTATTTTGAATTCTTTTGAAATATTCCTCAGGTGAGGATTCATCATCAATTAGAGGTAGGATAAGATCAAAATCATGAGCCAACTTTTCAAGAAAAGTAATATTTGTTAATAGCCCATCATCTTTAATTGTTAAAGTATATCGATAAACACCCAATGACTTATCTAGTTTTGATTTTTCAAGTTGGACAGGCAGTGTAAATAACGGTGCCATTCGCTTTACATCAGAATCACGGCTCTCAAACCACTCTAAAAATCCGACCGATAAGTAAAGAATATTACTTCCACTTTCTTCTATTGCTGTTTCAGACTTGCTACGAATACTTCTAAGTCTTGCTTCTAATTCAGATGAATACAATAAAGTCTGTAAATTTGTATCATGATGCTTCTCTACACTTGATGTTGAGCTTTCAGGTTCGGGTAAGTCATAACGAGTATCTAGCCCAATATGTTTAGCCCATTGTTCCGCAGAAGGATACTTAAGTTCTGTTTTTTTCTTTGAATCTGGATCAACCTCAATATATCCAGCATCGATTAACTCTCGCTCTACTGGTTCAGGAACAGGAATAAATGTAAATGCCTTTCCTAATATTAAAACTTCAAATATTTGATCAGGCAACTCATCAATCAACCGAACACAACTAGCCTTTGGATGCTTGTAATTTAACAGTGTATTACGACCACTTAAGTCTAATAACTTTTTCCTTACTGCTTCCAATGAGTCAAATGAAAAACCTGTATTTTTTTTATCTTCTGTTGAATTCATACTTTTTAGTTTTCCAATAGAGGAGCTTGCCTATGCTTTTGTGAATGGCGCTTTTTAGGATTGTAAAACATTTCTATAAAATTAAATATATCAGCTTTCGCTTCGTTACGAGTTGAGTAGACTTTCTTGCGTATAATTCGCTTTTTAATGGTTGCAAAAAAGATTTCAGAGACTGCAGATCATGGCAGTTTCCTCGTCGGCTCATAGAGGGATGAGATTATTTGCTTTCATAAAGGATAAGTAGTCAGCGCTACCATACTGGCTACCTTGATCGCTATGCACCATCACTTCAGATTTTGGCTGTCTCTGATAAACAGCCATTAATAAGGCTTTTATGACTAAATGTTTATCTATGACTTTATCCATTGACCAACCGACAATGCGCCTAGAAAATAAGTCCATGACAGTTGCCACATATAAAAATCCTTCATGAGTACGAATATAGGTAATATCACTCACCCAGACATGATTAGGGGCGGGGGGAATTAACGGGCTAATAAATTATCAGCCACCTTTGAAGGCTTGCTGCCACTCATATTTCGACGTTTATTCCCAGTTTGAGCTTTTAAATAATGCTGTCGCATGATTTTTGCCGCACGATGAAGGCTACAGGACTCACTCGATTCACGTAAATCTTGATGTATCCATGGGCTGTCATACGTTCCGCCGCTTGCAATATGAAATTTCTTAATCAGCTTAAGTAAGCGTTTCTCTTCAATGGCTCTATCGCTTAGCGGTTTTTTAAGCCAAGTATAAAAGCCACTTCGGTGAATTTTAAATACCCGACACATGGCAATGACTGAAAACAGGGCTTGGTGATCGCGTATGAACCGGTACTTTACTCTGGGTTGTTGGCAAAGTACCTTGCGGCCTTTTTTAAAATATCGCGTTCCTCCTTTAAGTAGGCACTATGAAGCAGAAGTTTTAGAAGTAAAACTGGCTTAGCAATGAGTTAAATTCTATATCGAGTTTCAGTATCATAATAAATTTCATTTTGTCACCGTGACAAAATGAAATTTGAATAAGAAAAAGAGCCTACAGAATAAATCCTAGTCTATAAAGTCATCAGCCTATTTTTGTATAGATTATAATGATAATTTTGTTTTACTGGATACTTAGGGACAGATGAAATTCACAGAAGATTCTAGAGTAAAAATACCCAGCATCCTTCACCTAACAAGACTAGGCTATAACTACTTATCATTAAAAGATGCTATCTGGGATGAAGAAACTAATATTTTTACCGATATTTTCCAGCAAAGTATAGCCAAGATAAATGAAGACCTAGAGGCTGATGATATAAAACGCCTGCTTTCAGATGTTAAATTGTCACTAGAAAATGAAGACTTAGGTAAAGCCTTCTATGAAATGCTCACCGCTCGATCAGGTATCAAACTCATCGACTTTGAAAATTTCAGTAATAACACCTTTAATGTTGTGACTGAACTCACCTACAAAAATGGTGATGATGAATTTCGCCCCGACATTATCCTATTGATTAATGGGCTACCACTGGCATTTATTGAAGTTAAAAAGCCCAATAATAAAGACGGTGTGCTGGCTGAGCGTAACCGCATTAATACACGCTTTCAAAACACTAAATTTCGTCGCTTTATTAACATTACGCAGTTAATGGTATTTTCCAATAATATGGAATACGACGACAGCTCACCGCAACCAATAGAAGGTGCTTTTTATGCTTCACCTTCCTATTACCAACCCGTATTCAATTATTTCCGTGAAGAAGAAACGTTCGATTTAAGTGCCTTACTTAAACCTGAAAA
>ENA-ORXI01003421-ORXI01003421.1-sediment-metagenome-genome-assembly--contig:-NODE-3421-length-10664-cov-3.100406_pt1 | contig 10664 bp, 6 predicted proteins | sample MGYA00237861_ERZ511468 | MGnify/ENA primary metagenome ERZ511468 (study PRJEB26299, sample SAMN06266213) | sediment metagenome | isolation source: Hudson Canyon methane seep mesocosm | place: USA:Hudson...
ACCCATTCTATGAGGGTTGTTTTTAGCGTAGTTTTTAACTGCACCTGGAGCTCGTCTGTCAGAGTTACCTTCTCTTAGTACAGGGTTAACAGCTGAACCTAAGATTTTTGAATATCTAGCAGTTACTTCAGCACTGTCTTCATAACTAGGAACCTTGTACCCTTTTGATTGCAATTCAGCGATTGCAGCTTTTAACTGAGGAATAGATGCTGAAATATTTGGTAACTTAACAATATTAACAGATGGGTCTTGTGTTAATTCACCAAGTTCTGCTAAGTGATCAGCAATTTTTTGCTCTGGTGTTAAGTTCTCTGGGAAAGTTGAAAGAATTCTTCCCGATAAAGAAATATCTTTTGTTACCATTTCAATTCCAGAACTTTTTGTAAAAGATTTGATAATTGGTAAAAATGAGTATGTAGCTAAAGCTGGCGCTTCATCAACTTTCGTATATATTATTTTTGACATATTTATTCCTTGAGTTGTTTTGTAATATTAGTATTTATAATAGCATTGATTATATATAGAACTAATGAAATATTAAGGTTTGTTGATTTGTTTTAATTTGGTGTTTCATTTATGCACAATTCAGTTAACATTACTCCATAATGACTTAACTGATTTTGTTTTCTTCGTTGGTCGCTTCTTGCTGTAAACACTCTTTTCTTGGGAGGTTAGTACTTTTTTATAAGCTGTTTTTTTGGCTATTTTCTTTTTCTTTTTTCTTCTTTTTACGGTTCTATTTTTCTTGATGTTTTGTAGGTGACTTTTATAATTGTCACTGAAAATGTGACTTTTTGTAACATTGTCTTTTACAAAATAGAGATATTTTGTCTTTGCTGGAAAGATAGAATGTTTGATTGTGTTTAAACTTACTGCACAAACTGGACTACTTGGAACGCCTTTATTTTTATAAGTATTGTATTTTGATGTATCCGTTTTGATTTTTTTAGAGGTTACTTTAGTATGAGAATATTTCCCATAGTTTAAAGTTCCATCCATTTGTAGTCGCATTCCCTTTTTTAAGCGATTGTGAATGACACTAGATACTAAAGGCATCTCTTTATTGTTGGCAGCTTCTTTTTGAATAATTGAGGCTATTGTAAGATAGTAGTACCATTTCTTTTTATTGTAAGCTCCAAATATTTTTTGGCTAAATTCTTTATATCTTTTATTGGTATAGTTGATTAAATAGAACATCAAGTGCTCTTCATCCATGCCTAATGGGAGTTTATAGGTTTCTGCTAGAATATTTCCATCTGTTTTATAAGAAAACTTATCATAACTATCTTGTAGCTTTTCTCTGGATAAATTTAACTTTGAAGACAACTGATTTAGAAAGAAATATGAAGTCTCCCCTGGTATTAATGTGATAGTTTTTAATGCAGCTTTTGAAATAGTGAGTTTATATAAAAAATCACCTTTGCTCATTTTTTCTTTTTTTAAGTCAATCCAACCACTTTGAGGATAGCCAAAAGATCTAACAATCATGGTGTCTAAGACATTCATTTCATATCCGCTTTTGTCTAAATATGATATAATTGAATCAGTACTCCCTTTGGGAATAAATATAACTTTTGTTGAATACAATGGTTGTGACAAATAAAATAAAACAGCTATGCTACATACAAGGAACACTTCTACAATGTTTAGAAAAATTATTGCATATTTACTTTTCATCGGTTCCTTACTTTTTGCTTTAGTATTTTTTGTGGTTGAGGGTTTCACTATAAAGTCACTTTCTCTTCCAGGTATTGAAATTACGCAATTGTATATTAAATTGGATAAAAAGCTTATATTAGAAGCAGAAGAAATTATTATTCGTAAACAATCAAATGTAAATAACTCTTTAGAAAACATTCAAAAAGATATTAAAAAACTTCCTATTTATTTAAACTACTTTCAAACAATTCATATTGAAAAACTTCAAATTGATGGAAACGAATTTGTAATCGAGATTAATGACAATATATTATTTATTGATAATAAGTTTATAAATATAGCAGCGAAACCAATTTTTGAAAAAAGGAAAATAACTTTAGACTTATATTCTATGTATTTAAAAGACGTTAACCTTTTATTAGAAGGTAAGGTTATTATAGATTATAATAATATTAAAATGTTATTTAATGGCTCTTATTCAAGAAATGATTTATCAGGAACGTTAGTTTTTAAAGCGGATGATAGATTTTTAGATTTTAGTTTGGATTCAAATGACATAAAAAATATTCATTTTGTCAAAGAGTTTGTAACTCTTAATCCTATCATTGAAAAGTGGATGTATGACAATGTACTTGGAACATACAAACTTGATAACTTTGAAGGTAGAATTTCTACAAAAAACTTTCAACCTATATTAACTTCATTTAAAGCAAATGCAAAAGTCACTGGTGCAAAAATTAGATTTCACGATGATGTTGATTATGTAAACACCAAACAAGTATCTGTAAAATTTGAAAATGATAACTTATCTTTTGATTTGGAAAAACCAACGTATAAAAATATCGACATAGATGGAAGTAATGTAATTATCTATAATATTACAGGTGCAAACTCAAATATAGATGTAAACTTAGCTACAAAACATCGTTTAAGTCAAGAAATTCTAGATATTATTAAAGCATACGGGCCAACTGTTCCTATTCGTCAACTTGATGGAGATACAGACTCAAAACTTACTATAAATGTGGATTTTGATACTTCTGATGTATCTATTACAGGTGATTTTACTGCAAAAAAAGCAAACTTCAAAATCAAAGAATTGACTTTTTTAGCAACCAATGCAAAAGTAAGTCTACGAGATAACATTGTGTGGATTAAAGATACCCAAGTTGACTACAAAGATAATCTTGATGCTTTATTGGATTTGAAAATCAATACAAGTGATTCAAGTGCTCTGGGAAATGCACATCTTAAAACATTGGATATTAAAAGTGATGAACGAAGTATCTTACATTTAAAAGATAAAAAGACAAATGTTGAAGTTGACTTTACAAAAGATGTGACTATAAGTTTTGATACATTAGAAACATCTATAAATATAAATGATAAGTCAATAGATATTGATCTTAAAAACTTAGATACAGTCTATTCAGACTCTAAACTCTTACAAGAATTAGGGGTAAATTATGGAGAGTTGTTTTTATCTCTTTATACATTAGAAGATATTTATTTTAAAGCGGATTTATATAAATTGGATCTACCACTTAAAAAGGATGATGAGTTTATCACCTCTTTAAATATCGAAGGTACAATCGTGGGTGATAGGGTAGATGTCAAAACTATGGATGACTCTATTGCTGTACTTATGATGAAAGATTTGATTGATCTTGAAATAAACAACACAGATGTTGTTTTTGATGTTAAAAATAGTGCAGTAAATAAAATCGACAACAATATAAAACTACTTTTTAATAATGCAAATATTACATTAGATAACAATGACTCCTTTGATGTAGATAATTTTAATATCTTAAAAAACAAAAATGGACTGACCTTAAATGGAGATGTTTTAAATCTTGATTTACCTATTCTTAAAAATGGTAAAAAACTTAGAAATGTAAGTATTCAAGGGAATTATAATAATAATATTTTAGATATAAAATCTAAAAATAATGATCTGAAACTTAAAATTGATGAAAAAGAACAACTCTCTATTTATGTAAAAGACATGGATATAACATATGATACAAATGCCACAAAAGGGCTAAACGATAAAAACATAGTCTTAGAAGGTGATAACTCTTCGATTATTGTAAACAGTAAGTATAAATTATTATCAAATAAGTATACTTTTGTATTAAAAGATAAAGTAATAGCTTTTGACTCCGCTTATAAAGGTGGCTTGATTAAATACACCCAAGACAAAAATGGTCTTAAAGGTGTAAAGGGTATTAATTTAAACAGTGAGTTAGTGGATAACTTCTTAAACAATGACTTGGTAAAAGGTGGAAAAATTGACTTCACTGCAAGTGGCTATGATAATAATATCACGGGAAAAATAAATTTTAAAGACAACAAAATTGCGAACCTTGCTTTTTTAAATAACTTGATTTTATTTTTAAATACTTCTCCTATATTAATCAATCCCTTATTTGCACTTCCTGCAGCCATTGATATCGCTACTAATAAAGGTATTTCAGTTGATGGGTATCATATCAATAAAGGTTATGTAGATTTTGTTTATGACTTTGATGCAGATATATTTAATGCTAAAAAAATTGATACAAAAGGTAGTATCGTTGATTTTGATGGGAATGCTGTCTTAAACTTTAAAGATTCAACCATTAACTCAACCATAAACGTAGCTTTTTTAAAGTCATATACAAATATAGTAAAAGAGATACCAATAGTTGGATATATCTTTCTAGGCGATGATAAAAAAGTGGCTACAAGAGTAGAGATAAGTGGGAATTTAGATAAGCCTGAGTATAAAACAAATTTGGTAAAAGATAGTGCTAATGTACCATTGAACTTTATAAAAAGAATAATAAAACTGCCTAAAAAAGCACTGGAATCTATTACAAAGTAAATATAAAAGAAAGAAGTAAAAGCTTAAGTGTTCGTTTTACTTCTTTTATTGTAGTTAGTTTACGTGTTATTCGTTTCTTAATACATCAATAACATCAATGTTTGTTGCTTTCTTAGCAGGATAATATGATGATAAAATCACAATAACAATCGCACCAATTAATATAGAAAAGAAATCAGTATTAGAAAGTAGAAGTGGTAGTTTTGATGTACCATATACATCTGCTGGAAGTGAGATGATGTTAAAGTTATCTAAAATATAAATCCCAAAGAAACCTAATGCAACACCAGAGGCAATTCCACTAAATCCTATGATAGTACCAAGTCTCAAAAAGATATTTTTGATTTCTTTTTTAGATGCTCCCATAGATAAAAGTAGGGCAATCTCTTTTCTTCTACTCATAACCGTCATTAGAAGTGAGCTGATGATGTTTAAAGAGGCAATTAGGATGATGAGCATCAAGACAATGAAAAGTGCTTTCTTCTCCATCTCCATGGCCGCAAAGAAGTTTCCATTTTGTTGCCACCATCCTACAATACCAGCATCATAATCTTGTAGAACTTTTTCGATTAGTTTGATGTCTGCAAATGCATCGTCTGAATAAACATGTATTCCGTCATATTCGTTTGAATCTTTTTTAAGTATGGTTTGTAATGCTTCAATTGTAGTATACATATAAGCTTTATCATAAGCATTTAACCCTGATTTAAAAGCACTTTTATATTTAAACCTTTTCATTTTTGGCATCATAGAAAAACCACTTGGGTCTATACTTGTAAAATAAAGAGTCATTTTTTCATTTTCATTTAAAAAAAGTTTGTCTTTAATACCCTGACCTAGAATAATGTCATATTTTCCTATTTTGGTATTAAGTGCAGCTTCTTTATAAATAGAGTTGATTTTCATCTCTTTTTCTCTGTGTACCCCATAAATAACTCCACCACTCATAGTATCGCCATTTTGAATTATTGCTTGTGAAGATAAAAAAGGTGAGAAGTGCAACTTTGGAAATTTTTCTTCTAAGACTTTTAAAAGCTCTTTATTTGTAGAGCCTTCATATTTAGGATAAATAGATAAAGGATAATTCATGGTAAAAAGTTTGTCTTTAAACTCTTTTGCCGTTCCATTCATAATAGCCATTGATACGATAAGTACCATAACACCAACAGCAACACCTACAAATGCCAAAATAGCACTGATAGATATAAAGGGATTTTTTTTGTCAAATTTTAAGTATTTTTTTACAATAAAGTTTATGAGTTTTTTATTCATTTTTTACTTGTAGTGAGTGACGTGAATAGAAAGTGGTAAATAGTAAGAAAACTTACTATTTACAATTTACTCAAACAGCAATGCTGTTATGCACCCGCAAGAACTCCTTTTTTTGGACCACTCTTACCACAACATTGTTTGTACTTTTTGCCGCTTCCACAAGGACAAGGCTCATTTCTTGCAATCTTTTTTTCAATTACAGGAGTGTTTGCATCTAAATTAGTTTTATGATTTTCTTTATTTTCTTCCATGTCTGAAACCATTTTGTCTAACATCTCTTTATCTGCATTTTCATCTTCATCACTTCTTAATTGTACTGTAAATAAGATTTTGATTATTTCAAGTTTTATAGAAGAGATTAAATCAATAAACATATTGTAACTCTCTTTTTTATACTCTACAAGTGGATCTTTTTGGTTATAACCTCGAAGTCCAATTCCTGTTTTTAATGTATCCATAGAGTACAAGTGTTCTCTCCACGCATTATCAAGAATTTGAAGATATAGAATTCTTTCAATTTCACTTCTTTGATCAATTGCTGCTACACTCATCTTATCTTCGTATACTGATTTTATGATGTGTAGAATTTTTTCTTCACACTCTTCAAAAGATTCTGCTTTTATATCTTCTTCTTTGATTACAAGATTTAAATCATCTCTCACTTTAGCAACAACAGCTTCATAGTTGTAATCTTCTGTTGGCATACCATCGATGATTTCTGCACTTCCCATTAGGTTTGAAACATATTCAACTCTGTTTTCATCAAGTTTAGCACTGATATCAAAATCAGTATTTAATAAGTCATTTCTAAATGCATAAATTACAAGTCTTTGTTTGTTTGCAACATCATCATACTCAAGAAGGTGTTTTCTAGATTCAAAGTGCATTGTTTCCACTTTTTTCTGTGCATTTTCAACTGCACGTGTCACCATCTTAGATTCGATATGTTCACCCTCTTCAATACCAAGTCTTTCCATGATACCTTTGATTTTATCTGAACCAAAGATTCTTAATAAACTATCCTCTAAACTCAAGTAAAATTGAGACTCACCAACATCACCTTGACGTCCAGCTCGACCTCGAAGTTGGTTGTCAATTCGTCTACTCTCATGTCTCTCTGTTCCAATAATTGCCAAACCACCAAGTGCGAGTGTTTCTTCATTTAATTTGATATCAACACCACGACCTGCCATGTTTGTAGCAATTGTAACCGCGCCTTTTTGACCCGCATCTGAGATGATTTTACCTTCTTGTTCATGCTGTTTTGCATTTAAAACAGTGTGAGGAACTTTTGCAGCCTTAAGCAACTTGTGTAGGTGTTCTGATTTTTCAATAGAAGCCGTACCAACGAGAACTGGTTGACCTTTGTCATGGTACTCTTTGATTTTTTTACATGCAGCTTCGAATTTTTCTCGCTCACTTTTAAAAATCAAATCATTTCTATCTTTTCTTTGAACTTGTACATTAGTTGGAATTGATACAACATCAAGGTTATAAATTTCTGCAAACTCAGTTGCTTCTGTTTGTGCCGTACCTGTCATACCTGCAAGATTGTTATACAATCTGAAGTAGTTTTGGAAAGTGATGTCTGCTAGAGTTTGTGACTCATCTTGAATCTTAACACTCTCTTTTGCTTCAAGTGCTTGGTGAAGACCTTCTGAAAATCTTCTTCCTTCACTTAATCTTCCTGTAAATTCATCAACAATGATAACTTCGTTGTCTTTGACCACATAATCAACATCTTTTACAAAAATATTGTTTGCTTTTAAGGCTTGATCTAAATGGTGTGAAAGCATTGCATTTTCTAAAGAGTATAAGTTATCCACTTCAAAAAGTTTTTCTGCGTTTGAAATACCTTGTTCTGTTAAAAGAACTGATTTATTTTTTTCATCAACGGTATAATCACCTGTATATACTGTTTTCTCTTCAGCACTTTTGGCTTCAATGACTACACCTTTTTCTAAAGAAGTAGCGATTTCATGAGATTTTACGTAGTTTTCACTTTTTTGATTAGTGGGACCTGAAATAATAAGTGGTGTTCTTGCTTCATCAATTAAAATTGAATCCACTTCATCCACGATTACAAAGTTGTGGTCTCTTTGAACTTTTTCTTCAAGATCATATCTCATATTGTCTCGCAAGAAGTCAAATCCAAATTCGTTGTTTGTACCATAAGTAATATCAGAACTGTATTGCTCTTTTCTTGCAGCCTCTTCGTGAATGTCGCCTAAAATTGCCCCAACACTGAAACCTAAAAAGTTATATAAAGGTTCTAAGTCAGCAGCATCTCTGCTTGCAAGGTAGTCATTTACTGTGACGACATGCACACCTTTTCCACTCATGGCATTTAAAACAACAGGAAGTGATGCCACCAAAGTTTTACCTTCACCTGTTTTCATCTCTGCAATTCGTCCATCATTTAAAACCATACCACCAATAAGCTGAACATCATAGTGTCTCATACCAAGTGTTCTTTTGCTGGCTTCTCTTGTGATAGCAAATGAATCATACAATACATCGTCCAGTGTTTTCTCTTCATTTTGAACTTGTTTTTTCAGTTCATCAAAAGCAGCTTTTAACTCGTCATCGCTTAGTGCTTCATACTTTGCTTCTAATTCTGTTATCGCTTTTGCTTTTTTTAGATATTTTTTTATTTCTTTATCATTTTTTGTTCCGAAAATCTTTGAAAATATATTTAACATAAAATAAAATCCTTTTTGTTATAATGCGAAGATTATATTAAAAAAAAGGTTAAAAGATGTTTTATAAGTTGATATTTATGTTTATGTTTGTGATTTGTTCTAGTTTAAGTGCAAACAATATAGAAGATATAAAAACTTTTGAGGCGAATTTCTCTCAAATTATTACGAACAGTTCGAACAAAAAGATAATATACAGTGGTAAGATTTATATGCAAGAGCCATCAAAGTTAGTATGGAAATATCAAACTCCTATTATCAAAAATGTTTATATGGACAAAGATTTTGCCATCATAGATGAGCCAGAATTGGAACAAGCTATATTTACCTCCCTTAAAAAAGAGATAAACATAGTAACACTTTTGAAAAATGCAAAACAAATCAAAGAAAATCTATACGAAGCTTCAATGTATGAAACAAAATATAAAATAGCTTTAAAAAACAGAAGAATCAAAACGATTAACTATAAAGATGAATTAGAAAACAAAATTGAGATTGTATTTACCAATATATTACAAAATCATGATATAAATGAGTCGATTTTCAAGTTTATACCTCCATTTGACTACGATATAATTCGAAAATAAGTTTATTTTGTTACAATTGCGCTTTAGGTACAACAGATAATAGCTTGAAGCAATTCAAGAGGAAAGTCTGGGCTGCAGTGAAGTAGGGTTCCATTGAGAGAATGGCTAGAGTAATTTAAGGGATAGTGCAACAGAAAGTAAATCGCCACTTTAAGAGACCTTCATGCTTTATGTGTGTTTGTTTTTGTGGTAAGAGTGAAACGGAGAGGTAAGAGCTCCCCAGTGCTTTGAGTAATCTTAGCAGCTATGTAAACCCAACCCGCAGCAAGAAGAGATGGTAACAAACTTCACAATAAGTTTCTCTTCGCTAGAGCGTTCAAGTAATTTTTCGCCTAGATAAATTATTATCATAAACAAAACTCAGCTTATAGTTGTGCCTAACCTCTACAAGCCCCATTTAATGGGCTGTCTGGAACTTTTCATTCTGCATTGTGCCCGTATTGTGACCGAACAATGCGAAGTTATCTCCCAAGTCTATTAGTGAAGATTCGATTACACCGGAATAATGAGCCAATGTCACTTTTGGTGAACTGTGACCCAACAATCCTGATAATTCATTTAGACTAACGATTTTTTCTTGTAACATCAAGGTTGCAAAAGTATGTCTAGCGCATGAGACTTTTTTATAATCAATGTCTGCATCGCTTATTACTTTCAACCATTTATATCTCAACTTACTTGCATCATCAATATCCCCAAACAAATATAAAGAGTCAGATTTTAAGCTTTCTATTTCATTTACAATAAATTCTGGAATAGCCAACTTTCTAAAGGAATTATTGGTTTTTGGATAATCAACTCTTCCTTTGGTTCTTACTCTTGATATCGTTAAGACTTTATCTTTGATATCTGTAAACTGCAAACCTAATATCTCTTCGGGTCTCATGCCAGTATTAAAAGCCAATAACAAATATGGTCTCATAATACCCGTTGCCACGCTTAGAAGTTTTTCAACTTCATGTTTGTAAAAATATTGCACGGGTTGTTTTACATCGCTGGGAAGTCTTATATTTAAAGCAGGATTAGTTACTAATACACCATCATCAACCGCTAACTCAAATATCTCATTGATACAAGATTTGTAAGTACGTTTTGAAATGCTTTTCATGTTAAGACTTAATAGAAAATCTTTAACATCCAATCTTGTAATCCTATCGATATCTCTATCTCCAAAGTAATCAATGACTCTTTGAAAGTAGTGTAGCCGTGTCGTAAAGGATCTTATCGTTCTCTCTTTTTGCCTTAAAAATATTTCCCCATAGAATTCAAATGATTTACTTTTCTTTTTGTAAATCTCACCCGTGGCAAATTTCGTTAACAATTGAGGGATAATTATGTTGTGAACAATTTTCCTGTTTTTAGCATTATCATCAAGTCCAGTGGGCTTTCTGTAACGTTTTCCATCAAGAGTATAATTCACCCATAATCTATCGCCTCTTTTGAAACATTGTACCATCTCTCTATCCTTTCGGACAGATATTCTATGTATCTTCATTTTATCACTTATACGATTAAGAACTTATCTAATGAATAGGAACTAATATCTGTATTATTGGTAAATAACAGATGCATATTTTT
>ENA-ORXI01003424-ORXI01003424.1-sediment-metagenome-genome-assembly--contig:-NODE-3424-length-10659-cov-4.534115_pt1 | contig 10659 bp, 8 predicted proteins | sample MGYA00237861_ERZ511468 | MGnify/ENA primary metagenome ERZ511468 (study PRJEB26299, sample SAMN06266213) | sediment metagenome | isolation source: Hudson Canyon methane seep mesocosm | place: USA:Hudson...
CGACCGGATACCTCTAAAATATGAGGCATCATTGACTCATGGGTTATTCGTAAGCCTTCATGAAACTCAGACTGAACGCCCGCGTCATTGAGGCGAGCATCAATTTGAGGACGAGCACCAAAAGCAACGACCAGTCTCACGCCAAGACTGTTAAGCAATGCGATATCGTGAATAATATTGATTAAGTTTTCATCTTCTAAGGCCTCACCACAAAGCGTAAGAACAACGGTTCGCTTTCTGTGTGCGTTAATATAAGGTGAAGACTGCCTAAACCAATTGACCCACTCTTTAGAACTCACCCTTTACCTCTCCCTCATCAATACAATACTGTTGAATTAGCCCTTTTAGAATATTAACAGCAGGCTTTATCTGGTCAACGGCTAAAAATTCATCTGGCTGATGTGCCTGATCAATTGAACCCGGCCCCATAACGATAGTTTCCATCCCTAAACGCTGTAAGTAAGGCGCCTCTGTTGCAAAGGCAACGGAGTCAGAATGCTGGCCGCTTAAACGCTCACATGTTTTAACAAACAGTGAATCATTAGGCGTCTCAAAGGCTGGCACACCACCAAAAAGATGCTCAATTTCGAGCGCTACCTGATGTTTTTGAGCAATGGGTTTTACTCGCTGACTAATCAGCTCTCTAAGTGAATCTATATCCATTCCAGGTAGCGGCCTGAGATCAAATTGCAGTTCACATGACCCACATATTCGGTTAGGGTTGTCGCCCCCATGAATGTGACCAAAGTTCATTGTTGGCACATCAATTTCAAAAGCGGGGTTCTTATATTGAGCCTGCAGTATTTTTCTGAACTCAACCAGATCAGACAGCACTTCAATCATACAATCTAAAGCGCTATGACCCAAAGCGGGATTAGACGAATGACCTGACTGCCCCTGAAGTCGAATGCATTCCATCATCATGCCTTTATGCATACGAATAGGCTTTAAACCTGTAGGTTCACCAATAACAGCACACCGCGCTTTAGGTCTACCCGCTTCGGCCAATGCTCGAGCGCCTGACATTGAACTTTCTTCATCTGCTGTGGCAATCACAATTAGTGGTTGCTTAAAGTCAGCGTCTACAAAGGTACGCACTGCACTTAATATCACAGGGAAAAAACCCTTCATATCGCAACTACCTAAGCCATAAAACCGGTTATCACGATAACTGAGCGAAAAGGGATCTGAACTCCACTTAGACTCGTCAAAAGGCACTGTATCAGTATGCCCTGAAAGCACTAAACCTCCAGAACCATGCCCCATTGTCGCTATTAAATTCTGCTTACCCAGAAGTCCAGGCACATCCATAATTTCAACAGAAAAACCTAGCTGACCAAACCAGTCTGCCAGTAGTTTAATCACCTGACTGTTGCTTTGATCCCACGTCGATGAAGCGCTACTTATAGACGGAGCCGATACAAGCTGTGTTAGTAGCGCCTCAAATTCGGGTAATGCCACATCCTTAATCATTCTATTTCCAAACGCTGATCAGGGTAATATTTCTTTTTCTCAGCGGATAACTCACTTTACCACCCGATACAATCTGTTCAACCTCAATAACAAACTCATCAACTGAAACAATCATGCCTTCAACCTGCTTGCCACTATCCAATTCAACCCGAGCTGGATATTTTAAATACGTACCAACCTCTTCAGGTGAGATCTCCTGGTAGGCTTTTTCACGAACTTGAGGAACTGCAGGCAAAGGTTCATTGGGTATTGAAGATTCTGCATTAACATCTGAATCACCATAAAATGAGGTCATTTTTTTATCATCAAACTCCAATGATAAATCAGGAAGCAGGCTTCCATTTAATTTAATCTTTAAATTAAGCATGCTAACCACATCATTAGCAGAAAAGAGCGAAAGTGCGGAGTAGTCAATATCTTTATCAGGCGTAACACTTACATTCAACAAACCGCCATCCAGTATGTACTGACGATAAGTATCAACTAAAGAAGGGTTTAGTGTAATGCCATTATCCTGAAGGTCTGCATCCCACTCCTGAGCGGCCTGAGTCACATATGTTTTTCGCTCTACACCTGTCTTTTTACCACAGAAAAAAGATAATCTTCGAAAATAACCACCATCATGAAAATCCCACTGCACTCGATTAATTATGGGCAGTGTAGAGGTCGTTAAAAGTGAGTCCACTGTGCTTTCGGTTACACCTAGTTCAACCTTAATATCACTACGCCCCATACTTTCTGAGTCAACCAATGATGATATTGTTAAGGTTTTTGTCATAGGGTCTAGTGTATATCCCACACTGCTACTTAAAGTGAATTTATCGTAGCCCATGGATTTAAGCTCATCACTCTTCACAACAACCATGTCACCACAGCCATAAACGCCCAGTGGATTAAAGCTGCTATTACTGGTGGTATCGTCAGCGGTTTCATCAAGTGAATTCAATAATTCTGCAATTTCACTATCAAGTGGTAATGACATATTTTTAATACTGAAAAGCATTTGATCTGGCAGGCGTCGCTGAGAGATATTATCTTTCAGTTTAAATAAGGCGGCTGCGTCTTCTAACTTCAAGCTCACTTCATCAATAGAAACCGTTCCTTTAAGCAGGTACGGAGTTATCTCAATACCTGAAACGCCCACTTCCCCATCAAAGGTTGAGAATATCCAACGGTATTTAATAAGCGCATGAGGCGCTAACTGCTCTTTAAGCTCACTTAGTTGGCTGTACACCTGATACCAAATATACCCTTTAAAGGAAGCGACCGAAGCAACCGCAACAAAAAGAATTCCCCACAATAGTTTTTTCATTACTAATAAACACCCTGAAGCAGACAAATACGATAGACACTAAAATCAGACACTAAAGTTAAACTATATCAGAGATATCTGAAGAGAGCCTTTCACGAAGCAATATATTTTTCTCATTAATACAAAGCCCTAAACTAGGCAATATGGGTAAACCTTTCTATACTCCCGTTAGGGTGATGATTTTTCATCGTATTGGTACCCTGTAATTAACAACATCGCCCCCTTCCAAAGAATGAAGAGGGATTGAATTGAACACCCAATGGCGCAAAGGGATATGGCACACCAAAGTGATGATCTTGCTCAGGCAGTACGATATTTAAAGCTTACACTCCCCGAAATGAGCAAACGGGAAATACCTACGACACCAGAAAACTATGCCGTTTGGTACGAGTATACGGCAGGAACTAATCACGACCTGAAACAGTCCATAGATGCTTTGATTAAAGCCAATATGGAATTTTCTGACAAGGTTAATGAAAACCTGTACCAGAAATTTATTGGAAGTGGACAACAAACTGCAATAGCTGAGATTCGAGATAGCGTTAGACAAGTCATTAATGACCTTCTGGCTCAGATATCAACAGAAGGAGATGGCCTTGGTGACTACGCAAAAACCCTTGAGTCCTTTTCTGAAAAAGTTAGCGATACCTCTAATTCTGGGTCCGTTAATTTGTTAATTACCGAATTACTGATCGAAACTAAAAAAAGAGAAGAAGCCACTCATAACCTGCAAAGTTCATTAGATACAATGGCTCAGGAAATGATGCAATTAAGACAAGAAGTAGCGCGGTTAAATGATGAAGCCAGTACCGATGCGCTAACAAAAGTCTGTAATCGTCGAGCCTACGATATAGCTATTGAGCGAGCAGTATCGACCAGCAAAATGAACTCCACTCGCTTATGTTTGCTAATGCTAGACATCGACCACTTCAAACAATTTAACGATCAGTTTGGCCACGTTGTTGGAGACAAGGTTCTTCGTTTTGTTGCTGCTATGCTGCAAAAACATGTTAAAGGCAATGATACCGTAGCGCGTTTCGGTGGTGAAGAATTCGCAGTAATCCTTCCTGAAACGGACTACACCGATGCACTGTCTGTGGCAGAGAATGCTAGAAAACGTATCAGTGCTCAAGTGCTTTCTGACAGCGCAGAAAACATAAAACTGGGGTCAGTGAATGTATCGGTTGGGGTTGCTCAGTATCGTTATGGTGAAAGCCCCGAAGAGTTTATTCACCGTGCTGACAAATGCTTATACCAAGCAAAGAACACGGGGCGTAATAGAGTTGTCGGCGAGGGAGACTATGAAGAAAGCGTAAGTCCACAACAGCAGGTTATTTAAAATAGCAATAACCTGCATGGTGTAGATTTTTTGAGAGTGTAAAAGAATTGTGTAATTTCTATCAATTACTGATTGGTAATCAAGGTTCCAACACCCTCGTCAGTAAAAATCTCTAATAAAGTAGCATGAGCAACACGGCCATCAATAATATGCGCGCTGGTCACCCCATTATTTACCGCACTTAAGGCGCAGCCTATCTTAGGCAGCATGCCACCATAAATAGTTCCATCCGCAATCAGCCCATCAACCTGTTCGGTTGTTAGCCCTGTCATTACATTACCTTCTTTATCTTGTAAGCCAGAGATATTGGTCAGTAGCATCAGCTTTTCGGCATTGAGCTCTTCAGCCACCTTGCCTGCTACTAAATCTGCATTGATGTTATATGAACGCCCATCCTCACCTACACCAATAGGCGCGATAACAGGAATAACATTACTATTTGTTAGCATTTCAATGACATCAGAATCAATTTTGGCGACTTCCCCTACATGCCCGATATCAATAATTTCTGATTTCTGCATTTCAGGGGCCGTAACTTCTACTTTAAGCTGAGTAGCCTTAATTAAGTTGGCGTCTTTACCTGTTAAACCAATGGCTTTTCCACCATTACGATTAATAAGTGCAACAATTTCTTTATTAACCAAACCACCCAACACCATTTCCACCACATCCATGGTTTCACTGTCGGTTACACGCATACCATTAACAAAGTGACTTTCAATATTGAGTTTTTTCAGTAACTCACCAATCTGTGGACCGCCGCCATGAACAACGATAGGGTTAATTCCTACCTGCTTCATCAATACAATATCTCTGGCAAAGCTGTTTTTCAGGTCCTCGTTCTCCATTGCGTTACCACCGTATTTAATAACAATGGTTTTACCTGAAAAACGCTGAATATAAGGCAAGGCCTGGCTCAATACCGATGCAACCTGCATCGCTGATTCTTGATCTTGATTCATCTTTTATTTACTTTCTCAATTTTAATCATAAGTGTGCAATCTAAAATGTAAGCTCTAACTCAGGCTCAACCATGAGCAACTGCTCCCGAAAAACCTGCTGAATACGAGACAGTGCCGCTTCATCATCAGCTTCAAAACGTAATACTAAAACAGGCGTGGTATTTGATGCCCTACACAAGCCCCAGCCATCTTGGTAGTCCACTCGAATACCATCAATGGTAGAAATATTGCCACCTTCAAAATCACCCTGAGCCGTTAGTTTCTCGACTAAAGCGAATTTGCTCTCGTCAGTAACGTTAATATTAATTTCAGGTGTGCTTGCGTCTTCAGGGAACGATTCAAACACCTCTTCTGATGAGCGCTCATCAATGCCCAGTATTTCTAATAAACGTGCAGCACTATATAAGCCATCATCAAAACCGTACCAGCGCTCTTTGAAGAACATATGACCGCTCATCTCTCCTGCTAATAACGCACCTGTTTCTTTCATTTTTGCTTTAATAAGTGAGTGCCCGGTTTTCCACATAATAGGGCGACCGCCATAACCACTAATAAGCCCATTCAAACGGCGCGAGCACTTTACATCAAAAATAACATCGGCTCCGGGGTTACGAGACACAACATCTTTAGCAAAGAGCATTAACAAGCGATCGGGCCAAATAATTTTACCTTTATTGGTCACCACCCCTACACGATCACCATCACCATCAAAAGCAATACCAAGGTCGGCCCCCTCTTCTTCTACTTTACGAATCAGGTCTTGCAAGTTTTCTGGTTTACCTGGGTCTGGGTGATGATTTGGGAAGGTTCCATCAATTTCACAATGAAGTGGAATAACCTCACAACCTAACTCTTCGATTAAGGCGGGGCCTAACTCACCAGCAACGCCATTACCGGCATCAACAACCACCTTGAGAGGCGCTGCAACGGCAATATCATTTAATATGGTGTCTAAATAATCCCGGCCTATTTCTTGTTGTCTTACCTGCCCGGCACTTTGATCTAAGTCGAAATCTTGAAGGATTATTCTGTCATATACCTTCTGAATATCATCCCCGGCCAGAGTGTCGCCTCCTAGCATCATCTTGAAACCGTTATAATTTGCAGGGTTATGGCTTCCGGTAATCATGACACCTGAGCCCGTATTTAGCTGATGTGTTGCAAAATATAAGACAGGCGTAGGCACACAACCCACATTAATAACATCTCTACCGGTTGCGATTAAGCCTCGAATAAGCGCCTCGGACAGCTCAGGACTGGATAAACGCCCGTCATAACCAACACAAAGTGTTTTCTGGCCACGCTTTGCTGCCTCACTACCTATAGATAAACCAATTTGCTGAACTATTTCAGGGGTCAGCGTTTCACCTACTACTCCACGAATGTCATACGCTCGAAAAATGGATTGAGGCACATCAACAGTAGGCACTTCAACGACACTCTCCTCTGCACCACCTGACATCGCATCTGCCTCAACAGCCAATGGGTCTAGGTCATCACCCATTTGCCCTAAGCCTAACAAGTCATCGTCGCCATCCATCATATCGATATCAAGCACATCACTTCCCTGAAATAAGGGGTCTGAGTGATCATTTTCTTCTTGTGTTTTTGACTGTGCTATTTTTGTAACCGTAGCTGCAGCTTCAAATTTCTTCTCAGATGCAATAGCCAAACGCTGCATTGTATTGGCCATAATATGAAACATGGCAAACTCAATCGCTGGCATCTTTTTCTTTTCATAGTTAAAAAGGCTTTGAGCATATTGAGTAATCAGAATCGATTCTTTCCTCATCCGCTTAAACAGTGTTGTTAATGGCAACCCGACGACAAGTAACACTAATAAAGCACAGACTACAATTAACGCCCAATACAAACCTATATCAACATGACTAACTACCTGCTCGGCGGGGTGTAACCTGACCTGCCAATGAGGAATGGATGTTTTGAGAGAAAGCGCTGTACCATTTCCCTGCCCTGCAGAAGCAACAACCTGCTCAATGCTTCCGATAATCTGAACCAAACTAAACTTTCCGCCGCCCATTGTAGATGTCATCTTTAAGGTCTCCTGAAGAAGACCTTTCTCAAAAACAATGAGTAAAACACCGGCAATAACGTCTTCTCTTTTCACAGGAACAACCGCCTGCACCAACCAGTCTTTACCTCTTAAAAAGGCTTCTGGAGAAGGCCTTTCTCCTTTCTCGGCCTTTTTAATCAGATCGAGACTTGAAAAACCCAAAGGGTGCTCTGATGACGAATCTCTACTGGCTAAACCTTTCTTAAAGAAATAAACCTTTGAAACATAAGGCAGATAACCTTCAATGTTTTTTTCCATCTGAGCCCGCGCAGCCTTATCATCAAGAGCCACAATAACACTTTCAAGGGAGGCTATACTCTCAAGCTCTCGCTTTACAAAACTAACTCGCTGATCAACCTGCAACTGAGCACTCATTAACTGTAATTCAGACCTACTTTTCGCCATCGACTCTTCAGCAGAACCAATAACAAGAAGCTGAGTTAAAAAACCCACAATCGCGATAACAATAGCGCCCCCCCCAAGAGCCAGATATAGAGCTGGAGTTAATCGTTTAAGTTTTGTTCCACTTGCTGATTTTGTTTTTTTATTTTTAACCGCTTTAGATTGTGCTTTTTTATCTACAACCGAAACGTCATCGCCTTTTTTAGGTTTTCTACCTAGCTTCATAAGGTTTCCCTGTTCCTAATAACAACAGCTAATAAAACAGCTGCATTACACGCTATATAAATCAAGATCTTACTCAGTATAGATCAGCAATTGGAGATTGCCCCTTCTTGTTCAAAACAGAACAGTTTAATGCGTTCCCGTTGAGCCAAACCCACCTTCACCCCGGTCACTGTCACCGAAGACTTCAACTATCTCAAATTCAGCCTGCACAACCGGCACCAAGATCATTTGGGCAATTCGTTCGCCTATATTAATGGTAAAAGGCTCGCTACCCCTATTCCAACAGGAGACCATCAAAGGCCCTTGATAATCAGAATCAATCAGCCCCACTAAATTACCTAAAACCACTCCATGCTTATGACCCAAGCCAGAACGTGGAAGTAGCATGGCGGCAAGACCAGGGTCTTCTATGTAAATAGACATGCCGGTAGGAATAAGAATAGTTTGCCCTGGCTGTATTTCTAACGGAACATCAATACATGCTCTTAAATCTATTCCTGCCGAACCATCTGTTGCATAAGTAGGCATTGGAATTTCATTCCCTAAACGGGCATCTAGAATTTTTAACTGTAGATTTTTTTTGGACATAGTTTTATTTAACCTAGCTCTATTTAACTTAACAGGGTGCATTCAATGAATTATGTTTTGTAAGAATTATTTCGTTGACGATACTTGTTCCGCGATCAACTCGATTATATTAGTCGCCAACTGAGCCTTACTCTGTAGTGAAAAAGCAACCTGCTCATCAGCCCCTGACGCTTTATTCTGCCAAAGCACAGTCACTTCATTATCTTCACTATTAAAACCAATACGTGAATCTGATACATCATTTGCAATGATCATATCCAGGTTTTTTCTGAGCAACTTATCTTTTGCGTAAGCTAATACATTTTGTGTTTCAGCAGCGAATCCTACCGTAAAAGGCTTTGCTTTACGGGCTGCTATGGTTGCGACAATATCAGGGTTCTTGCTTAGCTCAATCACCATATCATCGTTCGTTTTTTTGATTTTCTGCTCTGCGACCGCTGAAACTCTATAGTCTGCAACGGCTGCAGCGGCAATAAAAATATCGCAACCGCCCTCTGCAAGGGTTTCAGCAGAGCTTAGCATTTCTGACGCAGTAGACACCATCTGCAGAGCAACGCCTTTAGGGGCTGATAATGAAACAGGCCCGGAAATAAGCGTTACATTAGCACCGGCAGCCTGAGCAGCCACCGCCAGGGCATAGCCCATTTTTCCAGAGCTATGATTTGATATATATCTTACCGGATCAATAGCTTCTCTAGTCGGCCCTGCCGTAATCACGACACTTTTACCCTGCAATGCACCTGATTTAAAGTGCCCTAACACGCATTCCATTAACTGAGCGGGCTCTAGCATTCTCCCTGGACCTACATCACCGCACGCCTGCTCTCCTGACTCTGGGCCCCAAACGAATACATTTAAATCGGATGAAAACGAAGTAATATTGCGCTGGGTTCGTGGGGTTTTCCACATCGCCTGATTCATAGCCGGCGCAATGGCAACAGGTGCCTCTGTAGCCAAACACAAAGTACTGAGCAAATCATTAGCCATGCCCGCTGCAAACTGAGCAATAAAATTTGCCGTTGCTGGAGCTACAATAATTAAATCGGCCCACTTTGCCAATTCAATATGCCCCATTCCTGCCTCAGCGGCTGGGTCAAGCAGGGTATGATGAACAGGGTTTCCAGAAAGCGCCTGTAGCGTTAAGGGGGTAATAAACTCCTTAGCCCCCGCAGTCATTACAACACGCACTTCAGCTCGGGATTTAACCAGCAACCTAACGAGCTCTGCCACCTTATAGGCCGCAATACCACCCGTAATACCCACTAATATTCGACGACCATTTAACATAAAGGACCACGCCCAAAGACAAGGTTAAAAGCAGCGACTATTTTCGCCTGTAAATTTGCTAACTAAGATAACATTTGGACGACAATTTTTCACGCCATCATTACACCTATACTTAGCCTTCGGTTACAATGCCAGCTCGGTTATGGACAACCCAGCGTCAACAATAACAAACAAGGATGTAATCATGGCAATATCAGACTGGCCCATCAATGAGCGGCCAAGAGAAAAACTACTTAAATACGGCCCTCAGACTCTCAGCGACGCAGAACTGCTCGCCATATTCTTACGCACAGGTATTCCCGGAAAAACAGCTGTAGACCTATCAAGGGAGCTTCTTAATCAATTTGGCAGTTTGAGAGGGCTTTTATCTACCTCACTAAAAGAATTTTGCTCAGGCCCTGGCCTTGGAAGTGCTAAATACGCCCAGCTTCAGGCAACCCTTGAAATGGGACGACGCCATATGCAAGAACAAATTCAAGAGGCGAGCTACATCACCAGCCCTGGGCTAACCAGAGACTATTTAAAATTAAAATTAGCCGGTCGACCTTATGAGGTATTCTGCTGTTTATATTTGGACAATCAAAATAAAGTATTAAAATTTGAGGAATTATTTCGCGGCACCATTGACGGAGCCTCAGTCTACCCTCGCGAGGTAGTTAAACAAACATTAGATAATCACGCTGCCGCGGTCATTTTCGCCCACAACCACCCCTCAGGCGTAGCTGAGCCAAGCCTGGCAGATAAACAAATAACACGTAGACTCATTGATGCGCTAGCTCTGATTGATGTTAGAGTGCTAGACCACCTCATTGTAGGCAATGGCGAAATAACTTCATTTGCTGAGCGAGGACTTTTATAAAAAGTATATTTTTTCAACTTAAGGCACCCGTCATAAAAAGCAGCTTAATTTACATTTATTGGTAGTTTTTTTTGCCATTAAAATTGGTTTCTGGTATAAAGGCGGGCTCCTTGACTATGACTCGTTTTTTAGTCAAGT
>ENA-ORXI01003426-ORXI01003426.1-sediment-metagenome-genome-assembly--contig:-NODE-3426-length-10659-cov-2.878662_pt1 | contig 10659 bp, 6 predicted proteins | sample MGYA00237861_ERZ511468 | MGnify/ENA primary metagenome ERZ511468 (study PRJEB26299, sample SAMN06266213) | sediment metagenome | isolation source: Hudson Canyon methane seep mesocosm | place: USA:Hudson...
AATTTAGTTTGAATATCACCATCCCAAGATGGCATTGGGCCACCAAAATTAAATATGCATTGCATTGGATCACCGAAAACAATAGTCGGCAAATACTCTGATAAAGAGCATATCAATTTATGTTGGTTAGTATCACAGTCCTGATACTCATCAACCAGTAATCGCGAATATGATGAATGAATAATTTCTGCTATATGTCCAGAATTGATATAACTGTTAACATTGCGACGCAACTCAGGATAAAAAACGCTTGGATTATCAGGTGTTGCAACAACATTGCACGATACTGGGAACATAGTTGCTATTCGTCGTGCCCACCCGTCTATTGTTGCAACAACATAATTGCAATTTGGCACACCAAGTCGTTTAAGCCTCTGTTTTAATGCGGCTACTCCAGCTGTTGTATGCGTTAATACCAGATACGGTTTTTTCGTAGCTACATTAAGAGTTTTAGTTATTAAATGTGTTTTTCCACACCCTGCTGGAGCAACAATTAAACCTAGTTTAGAGTCCAATACCGCTTCTACAGACACTATTTACTACCTTCAGGCCTTGCCCAAGCAAAGAGCTCATTTATTACCGAAGTAAAAGGTTCTGTAAAAGTACTGTAGTTGGGCATAATAATTAAACGAGCTATCTTTTCCGCTGGTTCAATGTCTTTATACCAAGACTTTTTCTTGGCTGCTTTAGATAATACAGGTCTCATTGATTCGTCGAAATTAGTCTTGCAAGAATCCAAATCAAATTTATTTCCAGAAAAAGACTGTATGTTAGAGTTGATCGAATCGCTTCCTTTTCGTTCAACAGCTACTTCAATCAAACCTGGCATAACGTTCGCGGGACAGCAGGAAAACAAGGCATCTTCAGTCGCATAATTATTGCCCCATTCGAAAATTTCAACCCCTAGAGATTGAGCCTCATCAGTTAGGGCTTGGTGTTCCAAATCTTTGTCGGAATCTTTTAATATAGCAGTGGGGTAACCGAGACTTCTAAATACTTTTGCGCGTTGAAACATACTGTCGCCACCACCGTCAGCCCAATAAGCACCATGCGCTTGAATACTTTCTGATTTTTGGTCTTGGTAGTAGAGATCAACTCCCTTAACAAGGCCTATTTCAGTTTTACCCTCACAGACAATAACAGATCGACTAAAAAAAGCTTCGGCACAAACTCTCAATGTACTTTGTTGTTCATCTCCTCCAGTTAATGAGTAAATCAAATGGGAGTAATGAGTGTTAGGGGGAGGGAATGAAACACTTCCAGCTTTTCTAACAACATGAAGTTGTTCCGCTTGAAGTTCACGCAATACATAAGGAGAGTGTGTCGTAATAAAAACTTGTTGTTCAGGGTTGGTATCTTTAGAGCCTAATTCATTAAGTAACCTAGTTATCCTAAATGGCTCTAACCCATACTCAGCTTCATCAACTATCAATATGCTGGAGGTACTTGCTGATTTCTGGAGCCCGCTAATCAACAAACGAGATGAACCTGTTCCCAGTTGCCTTAGTGGTGTACTGTCATTGTTGTGTAGACTAATTGCACCATTTGAAAGTGATACACTGTTGACATCAAGTAGGGCTTTTAAGTCACCAACTGGAACGCCTAATTTATTAGCTATATTTTTTACTTGAACTAATACATCATCAACTCCTGCAATCTCATGACCTGCAAAAGATTCACGAGCACTTCGACCAAGCTGAGCTAATGCTGATGACACATCAATGGAACCCTCAGACAGTTTATTCAATACTGATCGAGATCCCCATGCTAAATGATGGTTGGTAGCCACACCAAGTCTAGCAGAAGTAACTAATTCACGGTGCTTCCATGGTAGCCTGCGCTCAAGACCATCAGCTATAGCTCTATCAGAATAAAGCAACCAATCAGGGTCTAAATCTTCTCCAACAGTTAACTTCATTGTTATTACAACTTCCTGCCCCGCTTGAGGTTCATCTGAAATTTCCCCAGTTGTAGCGTCAAAACTCCTTAGAAACATACCATAAGTCTCAATATTCTTAAGTTGTTCATCTAATGCACCTAGCGTTACGAAAATTTCGATTGGATTAGTTGTATCCAATTGAAAAAAATCAGCATCAGTGAATGGGTAAGATCGTCTTGCTCCGAGTGCTAAATCAATTGCGTCTAAAACAGTCGACTTTCCTGAATCTCCAGAACCAATAAGACAGTTAAGGCCTGGCTTTGGTAGCCAAACAAGCTCATTAATTACCCGAAACCTTTTAATGTGAATATGTCTAATTTGTGACAAGGTAAAATCCTTATTATTGTTACGTTCAACCCTACTTACTTAACTCGGACCCGAGCAGGAAGTAGCACCGTATATCTCAAAAAAATAAATGTATAGAAGACTACTTAACTTTTGCAAAATTAATTGTTATAACAATACCAATATTCAAAAACACCCATAACGAGACACCCCACCGCCTTGATAGTTAGAATAAATATGCTGGTAAACCACCAAACTAGCTGTATCTAACTCCTCATCAGGATAAGGTTCCTGAGGCAAGTACTGCAAGCCTTCATCAATCATTACTTTTACCTGTGAGCTTACTTGTGTGCTCTCACGCCAGCGATCTATTTTTAGCTTCTCTTCCTTCAAGGTGGCTAATACCTTCTTCGCTACTGACTTAACGGCATCTTCCTCTTTTTTACTCAACTCAGGCTTTTTCAATACATCATAAATAGCCAAGGTTTCTTCATCCAGACCTTCACGTACCGCACGTTCCATCTCGGGTGTCAGGACATTTTCTACAAAGTCATTCACATCATCAAAGGCTTTCTGCACGGCATGAATATCCTTGCCTGCATTATATTCTTCAATAATCAGTTTATACTTTTCATAAAACTCTAAGCGGATTGGGTTCTCTTGCACCATCTGTTGTAGCTTCTGGTCTATGGCTTTTTGTAAATCAAAGACCACGGCATTTTTATTATCTGATTTTGCAAAAGCCAGTCTGAGTTTATCAAAATCCAAATTGCCTAGGTCAACGTAGTCAGTTTCGCGGACTACATTTGTCTCCAGGCTAATACTCATACTTACTTCTTGCTGCAGCTTACGCATAACATCAGAAATATCGGCACTCTTGGTCTTTTGGTTCAACAAGTCATAAATGGCTTCGATAGCATTAAACTCACGTGTAAATGGCTTCACCTCGTCTTCAGGGTACAAGGCCTTATATTTACGAAATACATCTCTTGCTGCAATTTCAAACCCTGTCCGTGTGGTTTCATTTAAGCACACTGCATTACTGGCTTCTTTTAGCTTACCTAGCTTAATCATAGCCGTCTCAGCATTGATTAGGTTATCTAGATCAAACTGCACCTCTTGCAAATAATCACGGACAACAGAAATGGTTTCGGCTAGTTCAGTACTCATCTCTGCCAGTTTCTCTACCGGATTAACCTCATCGTCACCATCCTCAGATTTGTTTTTTTTAGTTTTACCACCTTCACCATAAACAGAATAGGCTTTTTCTAATTGTTTATAGACATTGCCATAATCAACAATCAAGCCATTCTCTTTCTCATCATCATAGACCCTGTTAGCACGGGCAATGGTCTGCATTAAAGTGTGGCCTTTAATCGGTTTATCAAGATAGACGGTTGATACACACGGCGCATCAAATCCAGTAATCCACATGGCACAGACAATTGCTAAACGAAAAGGGTTTTCATCATCTTTAAACTCAGTCTCTAAGTCCCGTGCCACAACTTTTTTACGATGTGTTTCGATATTCAGCCCTAGCTTGGCAAACTTCTGTACTTCATTTTGTTCACTACTCACGACTACGCAGACTTCAGTTTCTTCAACCCGCTTTAGGTGATGCTTTAGTTTTAATTCTTGTTGCTGGTCATCTGCATCAGCAATACGTTGTTTTAGCTCAGCGACATATTGCGGCCAGTAATGCATAACATAATCATACATACGTACAGCCGTTGGCTTATCTAAGGCAACAAACATTGCCTTACCCTGATAACCTCTGTCATTAAAGTGCCAGACTAAATCTTTAGCAATAGCATCTAACCGTTGGTCTGAAGTTAGTATCGGGTAGTCACGTTTAAACTCGCGTTCCAGCTTACGCCTTTGGTCATCATCAAGTTCCACATCATTTATAATCTCGGTCATGCGTTCATCAAGATCAGGGTTTTCAATCGCCAGCTTTTCACCACGATTCAAATAGCGCAGTGGCAAGGTCGCACCATCAACAATGGCTCGTTTAAAGTCATAGACTGAAACATACTCACCAAAGATATTCTTAGTCAGCTCCAGTTCTTCTTTAATTAACGGTGTTCCCGTAAAGCCTAAGTATGATGCATTAGGAATGCCATTAAAACGCATGTTACGTGCAAAGGTGCCGCCCTGAGTACGGTGTGCCTCATCAGAGATAACAATAATATTGCTACGTTCAGTAATTAAGGGATATTCTTTTTCTTTCTTAGGGTCAACTGAGAATTTATGGATTAAGGTAAAGACGTAACGATGATTCTCCTGCAACAATTCGCGTAGGTGAGTACGGCTTTTGGCACAGACATTTTTTTCCGTAACCGCATTAACACCCGTAAAGGTATCATACAGCTGAGTCTCCAACTCACTGCGATCAACCACAATCAGAAAAGTGGTACTGCCGCCATATTTACGTAAAATCTTTTGGCATAAGAACACCATAGAATATGATTTGCCTGAGCCTTGGGTATGCCAGAACACCCCCAGTTTCTGCTTTAGATCATCTAAGTTACTGGCTCGCTCAAAGACCTTGTTCACGCCAATGAATTGATGGTTCTTTGCCATCAACTTAACGATGCCATCACCTTGACCATCGAACAGTAAAAAATTTTCCAACAAGTCTAACAAACGTGTTTTGTCGCAAGTACCTTGCAATAAGGTATCCAGCCTCACTACACCTTTATCATCTTCAGCGATACGCTTCCATTCCAAGAAGAACTTATACGGACTGGTGACTGTACCCACGCGAGCATCAGTGCCATTGCTTAAAATAATAAAAGCATTGCAGTGCAGTACTTCAGGGATGGTATCTTTATAATCGGTTAGGTTGTCATCATAGGCGTTACGAAGATCAGTGTGATGGGCCTTAAGTTCGAAAAACACCAAGGGAAGTCCATTTACAAAACCAACAATATCAGGGCGACGGTTATACAGCTTACCAACTACCTCTAGCTGACGCACGGCAAGAAAATGATTTTCATCAGGCTGGTTAAAATCAAACACCTGCAAGCGTTTTTTCTGCAATACGCCTTTCTCATCCTGAAAGCTGACAGGTACACCTTTGACCATTAAGTCATGCTTATGCTGGTTAATTGCGCCTAGATGTTTATCCGCTATGGTTTCAGTCAGTAACGCCACGGCTTGTTGATAAGCGGTTGCGGGTAAACCAGGATTGAACTTGCGTAAGGCTTTTAATAGATAACGGACTAGAATCACTTCAGATTTATTCACCCGACCTAATAAACCATCACTACGGTCTGCTTTAGTCGATAGGCTTTCTTTATGCCACGCTGTTTCAACCGTCCAGCCTAACGTTTCTAGTGCTTCCTGGCTTGCTGTTTCTACTAAACCGTCTTCAGAATATTCATAACTCACGAGACCTCCCTTTCTGTTTTATAGTATTCGATTATCTCAATACGACATGTTGCTGTAGCCAGTGTAAAAAGCCTACTCGATCCATTTCTCCAGCAGCCACCGCTAAGATAGTGGTTTCTTGTGCATCCACACTTGCCTTAATTTCATAACCATTCATTAAGAGTGTCACTTCAATAGCTGCATGGCCTATCCGTTTATTGCCATCAACAAATGGGTGATTATTAATTAAAGAAAACCCTAAGGCACCTACCTTATCAATTAGCGTAGGGTATAAATCCTGCTCATCGTAACTCATCTCAGGCTGTGCTATAGCCGACTCCAATGCGCCAACATCACGCACACCATCAGCACCACCTGATTGAGCAATAATCCGTTGATGCAAGGTTAATACTTGTGCTTGTGTTAACAACACCATTACGACAAACGTTTATAAAGTTCCTTGTTTTTATCCAAGGTGTAGTCCATCGCTTGCTCAAAGTTTAGTGCTTGATTGCTATCTTCTTCTTGTATCTTAATTTTATTGGCAGGCAGGTTATTTAATACCTCCAACAAAGCAGGATAAAGGGTTTCATCAACTTCTATATGTAAGGCTTTCATTAGTTTAGCTCCGTATTATAGGGACAAGTTGTAGCAGTGATAATAAAGTATAACTCATTTTATTAGGCATACTTATTGTGTCAATCGTTAACAAAGTCATCAACATTAAACTCGCTGGCTATAGGGCTATCTTCTTCAGCTTGTGATTTTTCTGTCAGTGATTCTGACTTGGGTAGTGAAAGTGATTCCACATCGATCATGCCTGTCATTAGGCGGGGCAGTAAGATGTCTCGGGCTTCTTTTAGGAGTTGGTTTTGCTTTTTTAAACTTAAACGTGTTTTCAAATATGGTTTATATGAGCATTGAAATTTATTAATTACGTCTTCAGGAGGTAAGGTTATTTCGTAGTCAACGATATCTTTTGTATTGAAATAAAACTGGACTGCGCCTTTCGATAAAGAATGCATCGTACCTATGAACCTAGGATCGTTTAATGTTGCATAGATAAAAGAAAAATCAAAACTGTGACCTTTAGGCCTAACTCTTCCAACCCTCTGGTTTAAAACATATTTATTGTTGCGATCAATTATTGCACTTTTAGCAAGAATACCTAGTTCCTTAGTCATATCAGTCATTGCAATCACTACATCATATTTATTTAAATGAAACTTCTCAGACTGCCTGTATAGTTCAGATGATATTTTCTTTTCTTTTCCTGTAATTAATAAGTCACTAGATATGGATACATTTCCCAAATCAATCACATCGTACCCTTCTTCAGAGTAGCCCTTTGTATAGAAGGCGTGTCCATTAGAAAAATCAAAAACCTCATCTAATTTCTTTTTAACCCACCCTTTAGGCAACCCCGTCTCAGGATCAATCACCGCTCGCTCATACTCTGGAAACTTCATGCGCACAAACCAATCTTCGTAAGTGATCTGCGCCATTTCTTCCAACAGCTTGATGCGTTTTAGGTTGTTTTCAATCAGCTCATCGTAGGCTGAGAGGATACGGTCTATTTTTTGTTGGGTTGAGAGTGGTGGCAGTGGAAATTTATAACGCCTCATATCAGGGCCACTTATATGCGGGACATTTACTCCAGTCGTAATGGTATCTATATAAGATTGAAAGCTTGGGTCTGCAATAACACATTTGAGATATTTTTGATCTAATCCATTTCTACCCCTGAGCCTTGCAACTCGCTGAACTAATAAAGCTTTAGGGTCTGTTTTCTGTATCCAAGCAAATTTTAGATTCCCTCCTACAATTGGGCGATCCATTGCAATAACAACATCATCTTCAATCAGCTCGTAACGTTTAAGTTTTTCATAATCATCTGCAGGCCATTTTGGTCCGGTTACCCAGTCAATATTTAAATGTCCTAAATTACTACCTTTAACTAAGCATATATCATCAGGTGCATCGGTAAACTTTGCACTTTTGAAAGCAAAGCCTGACTCAATGACACAATAATCACCAAGACTAACAATCTCTACATTAAGCATTTAGACCACTTCCTGAATTTGTCGCATGAATCCATTAGCCTCAGCATTTAACCCAGCCAACTCCTGATGTATCTCAGCCATCCGCCCTTTATAATCAAAGTTCTCATCAATCTGTATGCTATAGCCCACATAACGTCCTGGTGTCAGGCTGTAATCATTTTCTTCAACTTCGGCTAAATCCACCACTTTACACAAACCTTCAATATCTTGGTACTGGTCATCAGGGAACTGCTCTAGCAGGTTGTTCCAATCAGTTAGGCTTTGTTTGTAGTCATGTAATGGCTCACCGACACTGGATTGGGTGAATTGTTGTTGATAGTTACTAAAGATCGCGGTTATTTCACGAATCACCTTGTTCTTAGCATCCAGTTGCTTGCGTAACTGGGTGTCTTTTTTCTTGGTCTGCTTCTCCGCTACTATCATGGCTTTTTTATCTGAGTCTAAGGTTGTTTTGTACTGCTCCAGTAAGGCGGTTAGTTCTGGTGTAGGTTGTTCAAACGGACTGACTAGCCCGGCACAGTTTGAATAGTCTGCTGCATCCGTTAAGATAATTGTTTGTGATAACTCAGCCTCTGCGCTTGAGAAATCAAGTGTGCTGCTTTGTTCTTTAATAATGGCAAGACTGTCTAGTCGTAAGGCGATAACTGCACTACTTAGTTCCTGAGCTTGCGCTATGCTTTGTGTTTGATGTGCTGTACGTGCTTTGCTGATAGCTGTTTCGTCACCCCGATAAGCCGACATGATGGCATTAAAGTTTCTTAGTTGTCCTGCTGAAAAGTCATTGATGGTGGTATTAACCTTACGAAAGGTATTCCGCGCATCAATCATCAGTATCTTGTCTTTGTTCTCGGCACGTTTGCCTTTATCTAAAAACCAGACATGGCAAGGTAGCGAGCGTGTGTAGAAAAAGTTATTTCCCACCGCGACAATACAATCGACACCACCTGTTTGAATCAAACGTTGGCGTATGGCTTTTTCTGTATTACCTGCATCAGTAGCAGAGCTGGCCATCACAAAACCTGCACGGCCTAGGTCATTAAGATAATGATAGAAATATTGTATCCACAAGTAGTTGCCGTTGTCGGCTTTTGGGATACCTACATCATCAAACAAACGGCTGTCTGTTTTAACGTAGTCACTTTTTTTATCAACTTTGTTGACGTTAAACGGCGGATTTGCCATCACAAAATCACATTTTTCAAGCAATTCATGTGGATTGGTGTAAAAGCTGTTGCTTTCAATAATCTTGCCTTCAATGCCATGTATGGCAAGGTTCATCTTAGCCAATTTAGCATTGTTGGCTTTTAGCTCGGTTCCGTAACAGGTAATGGATTCGTTAACTTTCTGCTCACTCGCATGACCTTCAATAAAGTGTCCTGTTTGCACAAACATACCCGCTGAACCGCAAGCAGGATCATGAATCTTGCCGTGGTCAGGTTGAATCAAGTTAACAATCAGTTGTACTAATGAGGGTGGGGTAAAGAACTCACCACCTTCCTGCGCGCCAGCACCACTCATGGAGAACTTCATCAGGAAAAATTCGTAAATCCGTCCGAATGCATCCCCCGTAATATTTTTAACCGCATCCTTATTAAACACGCGCACTAACTCACGCAGTAACTCTGAATCAAGTTCTTGATAGTTTTTAGGAAGAATACCTGCAAGGTCAGTATATTCTTCTTCAATCAAGCGCATGGCGGTATTTAGTGCTTCACTAATATCATCCGCTTCAGGTAAGCCAGCGAGGTATTCATATTGTGAAGCCTCAGGCAACATCATGGCACCCGCAGCAAGAAAATCCTCTTTCTTAATAGCACGCTTACCACGTGGTCCATCAGGAATACTGGCTTCTATGGCAATCTTGGCTTGGTCATAACGATTCTGTGCATAACGTAACAGGATCAGCCCTAACACTGGGTCTTTATATTCTGCCGCTGTCAGTTTGGAATTAGCCCGTAGATTATCGGCACTCGCCCATAGTTCGGTTTCGAGTTGCTTGATTTGTTGCTGATTCATTAATACGAGCCCTTAATCCTTAAAATTAAATATATGAACGTTAAGTACACAATTTACGTTTAGTTAAATTTTACCAGTAAATGTTAAGAGACTAATAGTCTTAAGGACTATAAGGAGACACCTAATAATGAAGCAGTATCCACATCAAATGGTAGAACTTTAATAATTGAACCATTATCAAACTTGAAATTGGGAATCCGTTGACTGAATTTTTCTGATCTTGGATAGATCAGCCATATTTCTGCAACTTCTTTTTCATCCTTTTGATAAGTTTGATTATAAGCCAACATTTGGTACATATCTGCTTCACTTATTTTGTACTTCATATCAGGTAGGTTTTCATCAATAAGCTTCCATTTGGTATCAGCAATTATTATCCTATTATTGTGTCTAATCCATAAATCAGGTTTTAATTGAAATATTTTTTTAATCTGACTAACCGTTCTCGGCATATGCGTGAGAAGACTATGTTGACGTACTTGTGTCTTAATCTCTAACTGTGGGAATTGTTTCTTCAATTGTTGGGCTACATATTCCTCAAACACCTTCTCCATTGGAAATAATAAAGTTAACATATCCTTGGAGCCTGCAACCGATGTTGGGCTATGCTCTTTAAAAATCATTTCTAACCAGGGACGTATAGGTTCATAATGCCGCAAATGACGCCCCTTTTGCCATGCATTTAAGTCAAGTGATATTGCTTGTGAAAGGGGAATAGATGAGAAATGGAATAATAATTCCTGGCAAAGATGCTCAGCTTCTCCCTGGACACGATTGAGAGCCCATTGTAAGGCACTGCGAATTAACCTGTTTTCTGGCCTATTACCTGATAATTCATCAAAAGCCATATAGTGGCGATGTTTAACAATCAGATTATGCTTAAGCTGTTGAGATACTAATAATTTACCTTTAAGGTAAGTCATGTTCTCTTCTTGTTCATTATATTGACGAGCCAAACCGCTCTTAACTAGAGTCCTGACCTCA
>ENA-ORXI01003427-ORXI01003427.1-sediment-metagenome-genome-assembly--contig:-NODE-3427-length-10655-cov-7.489412_pt1 | contig 10655 bp, 10 predicted proteins | sample MGYA00237861_ERZ511468 | MGnify/ENA primary metagenome ERZ511468 (study PRJEB26299, sample SAMN06266213) | sediment metagenome | isolation source: Hudson Canyon methane seep mesocosm | place...
AACATTATATTTTTTAAAGATCATTCACATTAACTCGACTAACCGTCTCGTTTTGTGTAGGCGGATTATAATAGATTCTTTACTCTTTGTCAATAGCCTACGCTTAACTCTTTCTTAAATTTTTAAATTCTTTTATTATCTATTTTAAGTAAACTATTTAGTATATTATTCAATTTTAAACTTCTTTTAATTAGCATCAGTTATTATCAAGAATGAAAACAATGAATTATCTTCAATCCCTTATTAAAGAAGACACCTCAAGAATAGAAGTATTAAAGTACATAGAATTAAAAAATGATATGTTTGAGAGAATAATGAATTCAGAGTTAACTAATATAGAAATAATTTATTTTTCTTCTAACCCATCTTTAAGCCAGCAAAATATTAATAAATTATTTGATTTAAAAATAGAAAATGCTAATATTAATTTACTTAAAAATAATAAATGTTCAGAATATCAGTTACACTATTTTTTTTCAATAAATGATAAAATTTATAATATTGCAATTGCACACAATTCAAATTTAAATAGACAACTTTTTAAAAAACTTTATCTGTTAAATGATTTTGATGTAAATATTACATTAAGTTTTAATAATAGTACACCAAAAGATCTTTTAAATAAACTATATTTAAAAGATACATATGAAATCAACTTTGGACTAAGTTGTAATATTAAAACACCACTTGAAATATTAAAATTACTATTTAAAGACAATAGATATACTTTAAATATATCAAATATTATAAATACCGATAATTTTTAAGAATTAAAACTTTTTTAAAAGTTGTAATCTCTCTATTGCATCATCTAATTCACTTTCTCTTTTAGAAAAACAAAACCTTGCTAAATTTAAATCTTTTGCATCACTATAAAATGCACGAGCTGGTACAGTTGCTATTCCAGTTATTTCTAATAAATTAATAACTTTTTCTTGATCATCTTTACCATCTATAATAGAGATGTCAGCTAATACATAATAAGCACCTTTTATATACTCTGCTTTTAATCCAACATCATTTAATGCTTTTACAAATTTATCTCTTTTTATTTGATGTTCATTTGCTACATTAGAATAATAAGACTTCGATAATTCTCTTAAACCTTTTAATACTCCATATTGTAAAGGAGCAGGTGGACATACATAAACTAGATCATTTAGAGAAGATGCACTATCGATAACCTCTTTTGAACTAATTGCATAGCCAAGTCTCCATCCTGTAACAGAGTAGATTTTTGAAAAACCAGAAATTACAACTGTTTTACCTTTTAATCCATCAATACTCAGTGCTGAAGTATACTCTAAATCATCATAGATAAAATGCTCGTACATCTCATCACTGAATAAAACTAAATCATGTTTATTTACTATTTCACTAATATTATTTAGTTCTTCTTTTGTATATACTTTTCCACTTGGATTTGAAGGATTACAGATGAGAATTGCTTTTGTTTTATCTGTAACTTGGGAGGATAAATAACTAAAGTCAATAGTGTACTCAGGAGGCAAAGTTTTAATAAATTTAATTTTACAACCAATTGACTCTAATGTAGATACATGATAACCATAATATGGTTCAAAAAGAATAACTTCATCACCTTCATTTAGTAATGTCATAGCTGTAGTATAAAATGCTCCTGTTGCACCTGCACTTACTAAAACATTATCTACTGTTATACTCTGATTATAAAAAGAGTTTTGCTTTTGAGCTATGGCTTCTCGTAAATTAAAATTTCCATACGCTGATGTATATATATTTTTACCTAGATCTAATGCTTCTTTTGTACCATCAAGTACAACTTGCGGAACATCTAGATCACATAACCCTTGTGCCATATTTAGTCCATTTTTTTCATTACATAAAATTGACATTGCTCGTATTTCTGATTGTGCTATATTTTTTACTTTATTACTTAAATTCATAAAATGATTGTATCAATTAAATAATAAAACCTTGTTTGAGAGTGATTAATTTTTAGGAATTAAAAAAGGGGTTGTAAAAATACAACCCCTTTTATTTACGCAATGAAATAGTTAAATATTATTCAACTTCTGCATCAATGATATCATCATCATCTTTCTTTTTCTTTGCATCAGCAGGATTAGCACCAGCTTGTGCTTGATCACCACCCTCTTTTTTGTACATTGCTTCTGCTAATTTATGAGAAACTTCTGTAAGTTTTTTAAGAGACTCTTCAATTTGCTCTTTTGAAGCACTTTCGTCTTTTAATAACTCTTCAAGTTCAGCAGCTGCATCAACAATTGCTTGTTCTTCTTCTTCTGAAACTACACCTTTATTTTCTTCTAAAGATTTTTTAGTTGAGTGAAGCATAGCTTCTGCTTGATTTTTAGCTTCAATTAATTCTTTTTTCTTTTCATCAGCTTCTTTATTTGCTTCAGCTTCATTTACCATTTTTTCGATCTCATCATCAGATAATCCAGATGAACCAGAAATAGTAATTTTATTTTCTTTACCAGTACCTTTATCTTTAGCAGATACATTTAAAACACCATTCGCATCAATATCAAATGTTACTTCAATTTGAGGTACACCTCTTGGAGCTGCAGGGATATCAGAAAGTTCAAATTGACCTAATGATTTATTATCTTTAGCAAATTCTCGCTCACCTTGTCCAACCATAATAGAAACAGCTGGTTGATTATCTTGAGCTGTTGAGAAAACTTGTGATTTTTTAACAGGGATTGTTGTACCTTTTTCAATAAGTTTAGTCATAACTCCACCTAAAGTTTCAAGTCCAAGAGATAAAGGAGTAACATCTAATAAAAGTACATCTTTAACATCACCTTTTAAAACTCCACCTTGAATAGCCGCACCAGCAGCAACAACTTCATCAGGGTTAACAGAATTATTTAATTCTTTTCCAAAGTATTCTTTAACAATTTCTTGTGCTTTAGGAATTCTTGTAGATCCACCAACCATAATAATTTCATCAATTTCATCGTTATCTAAACCAGCATCATTCATAGCAACTTTAATATGATCTAATGTTTCAGAAACTAAATCATCAGTCATAGCTTCAAATTTTGCTCTTGTTAATGATTTAACTAAGTGTTTTGGTCCAGTTGCATCAGCAGTAATAAATGGTAAGTTAATTTCTGTTTCAGCAGTTGCGCTTAATTCTTTTTTAGCTTTTTCAGCTTCATCTTTAAGTCTTTGGTGAGCCATTTTGTCATTTCTTAAATCAATACCAAACTCTGATTGGAAATCATCTGCTAACCAGTCAATAATTCTGTTATCAAAATCATCTCCACCTAAGAATGCATTACCATCTGTTGAAAGTACTTCAAATGTTCCATCACCGATTTCAAGAACAGTAACATCAAATGTACCACCACCTAAATCATAAACAATAACTTTTTCTTCACCTTTTTTGTCAAGACCATATGCAAGTGCACCAGCTGTTGGCTCATTAATAATTCTTAAAACATTAAGACCAGCAATTGTACCAGCTTCTTGTGTTGCTTTTCTTTGAGCATCATTAAAGTATGCAGGAACTGTAATAACTGCATCAGTTACAGTTGAACCTAAATATGCTTCAGCATCTGTTTTAAGTTTTGTTAAAATTTTTGCTGAAATTTCTTGTGGAGTATATGTTTTACCATCAATTTCAACAGCAGCTGCACCACTTCTGTTTACGATTTTGTATCCAACTTTATCCATAGCATCTTTAGCATGCTCTTCATCCATCATAAGACCCATAATTCTTTTAATAGAATAAATTGTTTTTTCTGGATTTGTAATCGCTTGTCTTTTTGCTGGATCTCCAACTAAAACATCACCTTTATCAGTGAATGCAACGATTGAAGGAGTTGTATTTTTACCCTCTTTATTTGATATAATTTTAGCTTCTCCACCTTCGTATACTGCTACACAAGAGTTTGTTGTTCCTAAATCTATTCCTATTACTTTACTCATTTAATTTCCTTGTTTTATTTATTCATAAAATTTAAAGTGATATTTAATCACCTTAAATTTTATTCTTTTTTGTTTATATTATAGTTTTTTGACATCGCGGTCATTACTTAACTAGTTAGCTACAGATACCATGGCTTCTCTAAGAAGTCTATCTTTAAACTTATAACCTTTTTGCATAACCATAACAATTTGTCCTGATTCTACAGTTTCACTATCTGCTTGCATAACTGCATTGTGGTAATCTGGATTAAACTCATCATATTCAACTTCAGTAATATCATGTTTTTCAAATGCTTTATTAAAAGCTTTTACAGTTAATTCAAATCCTTCTTTTAGTTTTTCAACTAAAACTTCTGCTTCAATATCACCATTTGTACTTAACATTGCCATTTGCATTGCATCAATTGGAGCTAATAAATCTTTTGCAAATTTTTCACTTGCATAATCAATCGCATTATATTTTTCTTTTTCAAGTCTTTTTTTAATATTTTCAAAATCTGCGTGAGTTCTTAAAAATTTATCTTCTGCTTCTTTTGCACGTGCTTCTGCATCTGCAACTTTTGCTTCCATTTTAGATTTAAACTCTTCATCTAAAGATGCAAATTTTTCTTCATCAGATACAACTTCTTCTATTACTTCTTCTGGAGTTACTATCTCTTCAACTGATTCAGCTGTTTCTACTGTTTCAGTTTCAACTTGCTCTTTATTTTCTTCTGTACTCATTTATATTATTCCTTTATAAAAATATTCATAGTCTTTTGATAATTCACCAACTACTAACATTTTAAATTTTTTATTATTTATTATTACTTCATGAACTATTCCAATATAACCATGTGGTAATATTTGATTTAGTCCTTCACTTCCATGAAAATATATATCAGGATCAATTCTATCCATAATATTTCCATTTAAAAACTTACTTATATCAATCTCATCTAAATCATAATCTACGCATAGACGTAAAAATTCTTTTATATTTATAATTTCAAAATCTCTATTAAAAAGATACTTTTCAAGTTCAACAAATAACTCTGTTGCTCCAACTTGTTTTGCAATTTCTAGAACATTAAAAGCTTCTAAATCACACATGTCATTTAAAAACTTATCCAATGCACTGTTATATTTAATAGTTATTGAAAATGAACTAAATTCTAAAAGTAAATAAAGGTTTTCTATATTTAAAACTCTATGTAAAACTTCTATTTGTTGCTCTTTTAAAAATACTGTCAGTCCAATTTGTTTTGCATGTAAATTTAATCTATTGTAATTAACAACGTCAAGTCTAATATTTAGTCTAGTTCCCCAATACTCTTTTAATGCTTCAGTTGTAGGTGTTCTCCCACTACTTGCATGTTCTTGAGCAAGATAACCCTCATCTCCTAACTTTTTAAAGTATCCTCTAATAGTTGCAGGTGAATAAGCTATATCATACATTGATTTTAATTGTCCAGAACCTATAGGTTCAAGATGTTCAATATATGCTCTTATAATAGAATCTAATAAAAACTCTTTTTTATTAATCATTTTATACCATTTTTTCTTAATTTGGCACTATAATTCTTTGAGTGCTAATAAAATTATATCAAATGAGTCTTTAAATGTCAAGTATAATTTAGAAATATTAAAATTTCTAGCAGGTTTCTTATATGAGTGCCAATAAAATTATTTTGATTGTTATTTGGGAGGACTAAACTACTAAAGAAAACTCTTTAGTAGTGAGGTTTATTATCTAAAATTTTCAAAAACTAATGGAGCTTTTAAATCTTCTAAAGTTTTTAAGTGTTTCATCACTTTTTGTAAATCATCAAGATTTTTTCCACTTACTCGAATTTCATCACCTTGATTTACTGATGATACTTTTAATTTTAATTCTTTAATCTCTTTTTGAATAATTTTTGCTTCATCTGCTTCAATAGTATCTACAATTTTATATGTAAACTTTCTATTATTTCCACTCGAATCTTCACTTTTTAGTTCTTCAAGTGAGTTAATAGAAACACCTCTTTTATTCATCTTAGAAATTAAGATATCTTTCATAGCATCAATTTTATTATCACTAGCACTTATTAAAGTTACAGTTTTAGATCCTTCACTTAAATCAAAATCTTTGTCTATACCTTTAAAGTCATAACGATTATCTACTTCTTTTTGAGCTTGAACCATTGCATTTTTCATCTCTTGCATATCAAGCTTTGCTGATATATCGAAACTATGTTCTTTTGATTTTGCCATAAAACTGCCCTAGTCTTGTCTAGAAGTTACTTCTAATAAATGATACCCAAATTGTGTTTTTACTGGACCGTGAACAACACCAACTTCATCATTAAATACTACTGCATCAAATTCTGGTACCATTGCACCTTCTCCAAATGAACCTAAGTTTCCACCTTCATTACCTGATGGACATTCTGAATATGATTGAGCCGCTTCTTCAAATGTTGTTTCACCATCTTGAATTTGTTTTTTTAAATCATTACAAACTTGTTCACTATCTACTAATATATGTCTTGCTGTTGCTGTTGCCATTGTTTATCCTTTTTTATTTTTTGTATTATACCTATTTTGCCATAAGGAACAATTATATGCCTAAAATCTCATTTACTCTTTCTTGATGAAGTCTTTCATTTTGAGATAAGTTATCCTCTTTGTTTTCCTTTTTATTATGATAATCTTTTTTAGATATAGAAATATTTAACATTTTTTCTTGTAAATCATCACTAACTTCATATAAACTGTGTATTTCTTTTTCTCTGGATAAGTCCTCTTTTTTTGCATTTTGTTTTGCTTTTTCTAATCTGATTATTGTTTCTTTTGTATATTTATCCTCAAGTAATTTTAATTCAGCTAGTTGATTACGGATATAAGTTAAGTCTTCAGATTTAGGTATTATATATGGAGTGATAATTATTACTAAGTTTATTTTATCTCTGAGTTCACTTTTATTTCTAAACAAAGAGCCCAAGAGAGGTAAATCACCAAAGAAAGGAACTTTAGTTACTGTAGACTCTTTTTTATTTTTAATTAAACCACCTAATATAACACTCTCCCCATTTGTTACAATTGCAGTTGTTTGTACCTCTTTTTTATTAGTATTTGGTTGCCCAATAGTATCAGTTTCAGTAATATCTTCCATAATAGAACTAATTTCTAAAGTAACTTTATTTCCATTTGAAATTCTTGGTTTAACTTTAAGAGTAAGACCTATATCTTCTCTTTTATAATTTGTTGTCGTTGTGGTACCAACAGTTGTTCCCGTTAAAATTGACCTACTTTCTCCTACATATATTGAACTTTCCTTATTATTAATACATAATAAAGATGGTTCACTAACTAAATCCAAAGCATAGTTTTGTTTTAAAAGATTAATAGAAGCACCTAAAATTAAACCATCTCTAACTTTTGATGATGAAACTGCTGCTGATGTCATATTATTTAAAACAAAGGAAGGTCCACCTAAGTTACCTGCAAAAGTTAAAGTATTCTCTCCTGAGTTCAATAAACCCTCAACACCATATTTAATACCCATATTAGAAGTAGCCTTTTCACTAATCTCAATAATTCTTGCTTTTACATATACTTGTTGTCTATTGGAATCAAGTTTAGCTATAAGTTTTTTAAGATGTTTTAATTCCTCTTCTTGTCCCATTAAAATGATTGAATTTAAATCATCATCAGTTGTGGCAAATGGTTTAGTATTTTTATTTTTGTGTATACTTTGTTTGATAATTCCATCAATAATTTTTATTATATTTTTGGATTCTGAATTTTTAAGATATATTACTTCTACGATTTTCTTTGATACATCAGTTAATCGTATAATTCTTAAAATGTTTTCATTTTCTGTAATTGTGTAGCCCTTAGCTTCTAAAACATACACTAAAATATTTAAAATATCTTTCTTATATATTTTTTTACTAGTTACAAATTCAACTTTTCCTTTAAGCTCGGAAGGTATTAAAATATTTTTGTTTAATATTTTTGATGTGATTTTAATAAAGCTCTTAATCTCTAGGTTATTAAAATTAAGGAGTATCTCTTTTTGTGCAAATATATTTACGTTCAATATACTTATAAACAATATACTTAAAATAATTTTATTCAAATAACACCTCTCTATTATCAAATGATTGCGTTATATATTCTACACTATCATGGTCACATATAGAGTCACAGTATTTTTTATTCTGAAGATGTCACTAAAGCTAAATTATCAAATGAGTATTTTTGTAGTATATCTAAGACTTTAACTACCCTATTGTACTTAACATCTTGATCAATTCTTACAATAACAGGTTTATCTCTTTTTGGGTAATTGGAAAGTTCGAAATCAAATTTTTCAAAACTAATCTCTTTTCCTAAATAAGCTAAACTACTCGTTGATAATTCAATATTAATTTGTTTTAATTCTATTTCTAATTCTTTTGCACTTGAATTTGGGAGTTGCAAATTAAGTGCTAATTCATCTTTTTTAAATACAGAACTTACAATAAAAAAGATTAATAATATAAATACAATATCAATAAGTGGTGTAATATCGGGAGTTAGTGTTTCTCTGTGTTTTCTCATTTTATTTTATCTAAAACTACTTTTTCTAATTTTATTTCAATTTTATCTAAACTACCTAAGAAATAGTTATAACCAATATAATGAGGAATAGCAACTACTAGCCCAGCTACAGTTGTAATAAGAGCAATACTAATACCACTAGAAAAAATCGTAGGATCACCAAGTCCTAAATGACTAATACTATCAAAAGAATTCAATATCCCAATAACTGTACCAAGAAGGCCAATAAGAGGAGAAAGTGAAGCTATTATTTTAATAGTATTTAATCCTGTTTCAATATTATTTACTTTTAATGCAACTGTTGATTGTATTTGTGCTAAATGATGATTTGTAGTAAGTTTTAATTCTTCAACAATTTCATTTGAAATTTGTTCTATATTACGATTTGTTTTATAAAACACATAACTTTTCCAAAACATAATAGTAAATCCCACAATATTCATTAAAATAAGGATATTTACTATTATTCCTCCACGTTCTATATATATTAATAAATCCATATTATTTATTTATAATCTCCATAAATTCTTTTGGATTTTTATATCCAATGATTCTTTTATTTAACTCTTCTTTACCATCTTTATAAAAAATTAGTGCTGGTGGTCCAAACAGATTAAACTTTTTCATTAAAGCTTTATCATCTTGCGTATTTTTTGTTACATCAACTTTTACTAACTGATATTTTGATAATTCGGCTTTAACAGTTTCATCTTTAAAAGTGATATTTTCTAACTCTTTACAACTTACACACCAAACCGCCCAAAAGTCTACCATAATAGGTTTTGAAGATTTTTTTACGACATCTTCTAGTTGAGCAATATTTTTCACATATAACCAATCAAGTTTATCTTTTTTAACTGTGTTAGTTCCACCTTTGAAATTTTCTAACGGATCTAAAACATTTGTAGAACCACTCACTGCACCTGTAAATAAAATTACACCATATAGGAAGATGATTGTTGTAATTAGTTTCACAATAATATTTTCAAAAACTTTTAAATAAATTGCGGTACCTAATAATAAAAATGAACTCAAGAACATAAAAGCAATTGAAGGAATAATTCTTTCTAACATCCATAATGCAATAGCCAACATTATTATTCCAAATACTTTTGTCACTGTTTCCATCCAGCCACCTGGTTTAGGCATATATTTTCCTGCACCCACACCAATAGCAAGTAAAGGAAGTCCCATACCTAAACTCATCACAAATAGAGCAGCTCCACCTAAAAATGCATCTCCGGTTTGACCAATATACACAAGCGCTCCTGCTAATGGAGGAGCAACACAAGGACCAACAATAAGTGCAGAGAAAAATCCCATTACAGCTACACCCATTATTCCACCATTTTTACTACCATCTTCACTTGTTTTATTTAATTTTGTTTGCCAACTTTGAGGAAGTCCTATTTCAAAGTAACCAAACATTGAAAATGCGAGTAGTACAAAAATACCAGCAAAAATAACAATAACAATAGGGTCTTGCAGTGCAACTTGTAAGTTTGCGCCAAATAATCCTGCTAACACTCCAGCAATAGTATAAGCCATACTCATAGAAAGAACATAAACTATTGATAATAACAATCCTTTAGATGCGGACATTTTGCCACCTTCTTGTTTTGATTGTTGCACTATGATACTAGATAAAATAGGAATCATAGGGAATATACATGGTGTAAGTGAAAGTAGAAGTCCAAATCCAAAAAATGTAGCAAGAACTAAAACAATACTTCCATCTTTTAAAGTTTGAGTAATTGTATCTGTTTCATTTTCACTTACAACAACTTTTTTATTTTCTGTATTTTTTACTATTGGAGTATTAGTTACATCTTTATTGGGAGTATCTGTTGATTTAACAGATAGAGACATTGGGGCATAACAAAGCCCTGCTTTTGAACAACCTTGATAATTGAATTTTAACTCATAAGGTTCATCCCCTACTTTTTCTTTAATAAGGCTGTATGGTACTTCAATTTTTAAACCATTAAAGTGTACTATAAAATCATCATAGTTTTCAGGTTTTGGAAGTTTTAGTTCTTTAGTTATATCTATTTTTTGTGGAAGGATGACAACACTTAAAAATTCATCATAAAGATAAATTGTTTTGTCAAGTTTGATATTTATCTCATAAGCATTTTCTTTTTTAT
>ENA-ORXI01003429-ORXI01003429.1-sediment-metagenome-genome-assembly--contig:-NODE-3429-length-10652-cov-3.173617_pt1 | contig 10652 bp, 5 predicted proteins | sample MGYA00237861_ERZ511468 | MGnify/ENA primary metagenome ERZ511468 (study PRJEB26299, sample SAMN06266213) | sediment metagenome | isolation source: Hudson Canyon methane seep mesocosm | place: USA:Hudson...
AAGTCAGTGATATTATTGAAAAACGCCTTAATGAATTAACGCCACAATTGGTGAAAGAAATTATTCAGGCTATGATTAAAAAACACCTAGGCTGGCTAGTGGTTTGGGGTGGTGTTTTTGGTGGCGCTATCGGTTTAATTGCAGCGCTAACAGACAATTTTTAGCGCCTAAATTAGAATCGAATAATTTAGTCTTAAATATTGCGTAATAAACCTTAATTTTGATGCTCTTTTGAGCTATGCTTCCTTTTCCATTTCAGGTGTTTGATTAATCAAAATTGAACCCATTAAATATAAGGTAAATTTCAGTCATGTTTGCTAGCTTAAAAGCTTTGCCTGCCGATCCTATTTTAGGCCTATTAGCTAAATACCGAGAAGATACTAACCCCCAAAAAATTGATTTGGGTGTTGGTGTTTATAAAAATGAAGCCGGTGAAACTACAGTACTTGATTGTGTTAAAAAAGCCGAGCAACATCGCACTGATACCGAAACCAGTAAGGTTTATATTGGCCCTACAGGTTCACCTCTTTTTAATGACGAAATGGCTAAGCTTATTTTTGGTCAATCACATAAAGTATTAAATGAAAATCGTGCTCGCACTGTTTCTACTCCGGGTGGCACTGGTGCGCTACGTGTCGCCGCTGAGTTCATTAAGTCATGTAAAGCTGGCGCTACAATTTGGGTAAGCAACCCTACATGGGCAAACCACACAGGCTTATTTGAAGCAGCAGGTTTAACGGTAAAAATTTACCCTTATTATGATTATGAAAACAAAAACTTAGATTTCGACGGTATGTTAGCTGCACTTAAGCAAGTATCGTCTGATGATGCTGTGTTATTACACGCTTGTTGTCATAACCCAAGTGGTATGGATTTAAATCAAGAACAATGGCAGCAAGTTGCTGATGTGGCTAAATCTGTTGGTTTTATGCCTGTTATCGATATGGCTTATCAAGGTTTCGGCCAAGGTTTAGATGAAGATGCTTACGGTTTACGTTTAATGGCAGAATCAGTAAACGAAATGGTTGTCTGTAGTTCATGTTCTAAAAACTTTGGCTTATACCGTGAACGCATTGGTGGTTGTACTATTATTGGTGAATCAAGCTTGCAAGCTGATATAGCCTATTCTGTTGTATTGTCAGTTATTCGAGTAATCTACTCTATGCCACCAGCACATGGCGCGGCACTTGTTGAAACCATTTTATCTTCAGACGAATTACGAAACGAATGGTATCTAGAGTTGGCTGAAATGCGTAATCGTATTAACGGTAACCGCCAACTAATTGTTGATAAATTAATAGAGCATGGTGTGACACGCGACTTCAGCTTTATCACTCGTCAAGCGGGTATGTTTTCTTTCTTAGGCATAACCCCTGAGCAAGTACAGCAATTGCAAGACGAATACAGCATCTACATGGTTGGCTCTAGCCGCATAAGTATTGCCGGTATTGCTAACAGTAATGTTGATTACTTAGCACAGTCAATTGCTAAGATATTGTAATTAATAATTATTTACAAAAAATAAAGGCTAGATGTATAACAACATCTAGCCTTTTTAGTTTAATGATATAAAAATGGTGCGTAACAGGTAACGGTCATGCTATTGGAGTTGTTTTAATTATCGCACTTGCATTCATTGCTCCATAAATATAGGTGTTTATCTTGTTTACTATAAAATACAAAGCAGAAAATAAGCAAAACAGTCCAATCATGATTAATAAGCTACTTCCATGGGTAAAATCGAGTAATAAATCTTTAAATACAATAATAGGTTGGTGAATAATATCGGTGCTTTCTAAGCGTTGAAAACGTCCTAAATAAACGCCAATAGCACTCAACATATGCATTGCTGGGGTAAATATTTTTACTAACCAGCCAATGTTTATATTTTGACTATTTGTTTGCTCTAAATTTTTTTCTAGGTATTGCTGTCCAAAATGCACTGAGAGCACATAAAATTCAAAGGTAACGGTTAAGAATATGAGGTAAAACGGCACCGTGATGAAAATCAAATATAATCTTGATATATCGGGAGATTTAACCGCTGCGACAAAATGGATTATATCGGTTAGCACATAGGCACTATTGGGTAAAAAAGCGATAAATACAGGGAGTAATAACCACCATACAATCGAACGTTTATGGCTGATTTTAAACAAATAAATAGCGAAAAGAAAAGGAATCATGGCTAAAACAAGGTTGATCACTACCGTAAAGTGAACGGGTGTTGTACTCATCAGTTATTTTCTCTTTCTTGATGTTCAAAGGCAAAAATGTATTTCCAGTCATTTTTCATATCCACAACTTGCCATTTAAGCGTTTCTGCATAACCTAAGGTGTTCTTACCTAATCGAAACCGGCTGTTCGGACTATATTTATATTCTCTTTTTTCATCGGTATGGTGAATTAACACACAAAGTGACTGTTTAGTTGTTCTTGCCCAACGTAGCATATCAACATCGCCATAGCTGTTGCCAAATGCGGCAATAGGACGTTTGGCAATTCGTCTTTCGATGCTTAATACTTTTCTCGCTCTGTTCTCGATAGAAAAAGGAATAGGCTCTAATTTTACGACTAGCGACTCTTTGTTTTTTGATAGCCGTGTTTTTAAACTGCTGCCAATAACACGATTTGCTGTTACTTGAAAAATATCTTCAGACCAAGGGCGAATAAAGTTGGCAGTGCTCCCTGAAACAATATAATTAGTGAAACCGTGTTGTTGAAAATATACCAAGACTTCTTGCATAGGAAGATAGGCAAGTTCGGTATACTTTCTTTTGTACCTTGGATGCTTAGCATGATTTATCCACTGTGATACTGACGCTCGATATTCATCAGTTGTAATCCCTTTACGGATAAAACTAAAGGTTAATTTGAGCAAGCTGCCAAGGTCAAAAATCACCTCTTTAGCCCAGTGCAATATACGATGTAATTTACTAGCATTTTCTAGTACATCGGCACCAAGCAACTTACGTTTAAAATAAGCGACCTGTGCCATTACTGGTTTCTCAACGGTTAGGGTCCCGTCATTATCAAAAGTGGCAATGCGTTCTTCTTCAATGACAAAGTGCTCAGATTCTGGATCCGTTACTTGCTGAACAAAGTCAATAATACGCTGCTTTATCTTACCTTCATGCCATGAAGGTAAGGGATCATATTGGTTATTCATTTTTTACTTATCTGTGGCTGTATTGCTTTCGTTATTTGGCACGGCTGCAATTAAAATTTCACTATCAAAGTTAAATAATTTACCGCTCCAAATAAATACTTGCCAAACCAATACACCAAAGGGGATGTAACCAAAATAGCCTAACAATGGCATTTCAGAAAACAGGTGAATTACATCAACATAAGGAATGTTATAAACCCAATAATTAGGATTGGTGATCGGCTCCATATTGGGATGGCTACTGCCGTAGTTCCACATTTCCCAGAACATACCATTAAACAGGGATGAAACACCGATTAAAATGCCAGACGTCCAATTACCTTTAGCGATATCGGTGAAAGGGTTCCATATATTTAACTTCATTAAAATACCCGTCATTACAGCATATGGACCGATCCAAACGGCCCAGAAAAGCATAAATGGCCAATAGGTCATGGCGGCAATAAGTGCAGCACCAATGAAAATCATATGATTGCCATTAAGCTTCATTTTAGGACCGTTTTGGTAACGAGCAACCATTTTAGGGAAAGTATTTAATAGGTTAAACCATTGGAACAATACCGGAGTTACGGTGGAATAGGTGATTAAAAATTCAATAGCTAATAGGCTTTTTGACCAGCCAACATGCTCGGCATTAGGGTAGAACCAATTGCCTAAAACAAAATAATCGTAATATTCGAAGTATGCCCAACCTAGAATTGAGATAAGGCCACTAATAAAGAGCGTTTTAGGTTTTTTGGAAAATAACGAAGCACCGTTATTACGTTTATATACAATACCATCTAAGAAGAAAATAAAGCCCCACCATAACGGCGTAAAAGCCCAATAAACTAGATCACCAAAAGGCGTGACACGAGTCCACATTAACCACCAGAAAAATCCCATACATAAGCCGCCAGCCCAAAACCACCAAGGTAATGAAACCGTAGGTTTAGGCCTAGGCTTAACAGGTGCTCCTTTGAAACCAAAATACTGAGGGACGAGGATCATTCCCCCTATATAAAGTACGCCAGCCAACATGATTAAGAAGTAAGTCAAACTAAAGCCGGGTACATCACCGCCATAGGTAGGGGGAAAGTCACCAAATCCAGGTGGTAAATGATTGGGATAAACAAACCAAGCAACAATAAGGGGAATGATTAGGGTTAACAATACAGGCCAAATTAGCTTCCATTTCATGAGCTATTTACTCTTATTATTAGTATGTGGTTAACCAGAGTAATGCAAGGAAAGTCTTGTTGTCTATATCTATTTGATAATACTAATTAAAAAAGGCTGAAATCTTTAACAGAACTCAGCCTAAATATAATTTTTGATGTGCTTTTAACTGTTCAAATACGAGCGATTAAAAACTGTAAGTGACACCCGCGCCAATTTGACGACCTTCAGCTTTTAGCTCAGTAACCGCAGCTAGCGCTGCAATAGAATCAAAACGTAATTCACTATGCTCAGTATTGGTTAGGTTTTTCCCCCATAATGAGAAGGCTAAATTGTCATTAGCTTTAAAAGTAATGTCGCCATTAAAAACGACAAACCCTGTTTGCTCAGTATAAGGATTTTCATTTTGATCAAAATAAAAGTCAGATTGATAATCAAAGTTCAATAATGAGGTTAATACGCCGCCCATAATTTCTGCTTCATATAAAAAGTAACCACTTACATTCCATTCAGAGCTGAAAGGTAGTCGATTGTCATTAACAATGATGCCGCCGTCTTGATATGAGCCCATATCAGCCTTTGGTAAATAACCGACATTTAAATTCATTTGAATGTTACTAGTAGGGGTATAAAAAAGCTCTGTTTCTAAACCGTAGATAGTAGAGTCACCCGCGTTTTTTAAGACATGATAGGGAGCGATACCCGTGGTCATGTTGACAAAGACTTGTTGGCTTTCATAGTCGTAATAAAATGCAGCCACATGCAAACTTAGCTGTTGTTGCCAGAATTGTAATTTACTGCCAATTTCATAGGCATTTAATTTTTCAGGCTCATATTCAGAATCAAGCGCTTGTTCCGCACTGGTAGTGTAGCCCGCATTATAACCGCCACTTTTATAACCTCGAGAGTAGCTATAATATATCGATGTGAATTCATTTAGCTTTTGCGTCAGTGCTAATTTTCCAGAATATTCATCATCTTCAACTTTGCCAGTGATATCCCATAGGCTTGGAATATAAGCGCCATGAACATCTAAATCAGCAATAGTGTGATAATCAGTTGTTTCATCGGTATAGCGTAAACCTGCGGTTAGCATTAAGTTGTCAATTAATGGGTAATCAACTTGTGAAAAAAGTGCTAACGAGCTATTTTCTAAAGAATTATCATAAAAAAACTGTGCTGGGCCGGCTGGTAAAATACCACGGAAGTCTCTGAATAAATCAATGTCATTATTTTGGTCTGTTTCTTCATTTACATAAAAAACACCTGAAATCCAGTGAGTATCACCATTTTGTATGGCTAGGTTGATTTCTTGGCTAAAAATGGAGTTTTCGGTATCCATGGTGCCTTCAATCAAATTCATTGGTCCGTCAGAATCCCAGCCATGGTAGCGTTCTAGATCTTTATAGCCACTAATAGAAGTTAATGTCATACTGTCATTTAAACGCCATTCAAGGGTGAAGTCTGCCCCCCAGCTATCAGTTTTATGTGTTCTATCGCTGTTATCTGCTTTTACATCCCAGTAATCATCACCGCCATTTTGAGAGCCAAAAGCATCAGCACAAAGTTTAGAGCCCGCTTGAGATGGTGAGCATAGGCCACTGCCGTCAGTTTTAAGTACCCCTAAACTGCCGATAGGTTTTGATGTGCCGTCCCAATCTTCATTATGCAATTTAGTTGTTATGGTTAAGTTTTCTAAATCTGTTTTAATAATTAAACGTAAATTTGTTTGTTCTATACCACCATCAGACTGACCAGCCATTAAATTCTGAGTAGAAAATTGATAGTCTTCATGGTTTAAAGCAAAGCGTATTGCTGTTGAGTCTGATACCGGTACATTTACCGCTCCCGTAATAGATGTCGTGTCGTGCTGTGCAACATTGGCATTAATATAACCACCAAATTCTTGAGAGGGCTGATTTGACATCAACAATATTGCGCCACCAGTAGTATTTCGACCGAATAATGTGCCTTGAGGACCACGTAAAACTTCGACGTGTTCAACGTCGAAAAGGTTTACCGATAAATTGTTAGCACTACCGCCAACGACACCATCAGAATATACTGCGATTGGTGATATAGTTGAGGTATTGTAGTCAATCATGCCAACGCCACGAATATTAAAAGCAGGAGGGGTGCCTTCACCAGCATTGTTTGTGATTTTTAAATTAGGCACTAAGGCACCTAATTGGGTAGTATCTTTTAAGTGATATGTATCGACAGTTTCACCATCGATAGAGGTTACGGCTATAGCAACATCATTAATATTTTGAGCACGTTTTTGTGCATAAACTTCGATGATTTCAATGTCTGACTCTAGAGTTAAATTTTCATCTGATTTAGTTGTTTGAGCGTTTGCAAGATGTGAAAATAAAATTGAATAAGAAGATAAACTTAAGCATATTGCATACGTTAACTTATTAGATTTGAACATTAAAAACCCTTAGGAAATTTAAAACCAACAAACACTTAACGCGAAAAACATAACAATATCAATTGACTGCAACATTTATGCCTGCATCTTTTTCTCAAATCCAATTTTGAAGTGAATCTTTTGCTAGTTCGGCATTATGGTTGTTCTTGCCTGCAATATCAACATGCTAATTCACTGTTCAATGGATAATGCACAATAAATATTTCTTATTAACTATATTGCAACATTATAACATCGTTAACTTTACAACAAACAAAAAGACATGCTGAATTAAGTTTTTTTTGTATGGAAGGCTGATTTTTTCATTTCATTTCATTGCTAAATGAAGTGATCCTCATTATAAATAAGGATGGGTTTGATATTTATCTAAAAAGAAGTACATATGGAGCATTTTCAAGGTTATTCATTAGTCAGTGAGCAAGTTTCTTTGTCTCCATCTACCCAATTATTTTTTGCTACGGATAAAGCTAATAATTGTGTTGTGTTGAAACGATTTAAGAAAGAAGGAAACGCGCAAAATCTCGCTAAATTCAAAACTATTCTTGATCTTCAAAAACAATTGGAAATTAAGGGAGTAGCTAAACCTATTGCAGTAGATGAAACATCAGACTTTTGCTTTACAACATTTAATATAGAACATGATAGTAAAACTATTTTAGAATTAAGTCGCAATGCTAATATTATGTTGAAAGACAAGTTAAGTATTGCAATTTCGACTTGTCGTTTAATATCAGAACTACATACCCAACAATTTATTATCAATAGTATTTCTCCGCAGAGCCTTTTTGTCAGTCCTAACAATGAGGTGAGTTTATTTGATCTCAGTATGGCGAGTAAGATCAGCACTATCAGTAAACGAGTGCATAGTAATCGTTTAAATAAACAAAATCTTATGGTTATGTCACCTGAAGCAACAGGGCGGATGAACCGACCTGTGGAAAAATCTTCTGATTTATATTCTTTAGGCGCAACTTTATATAAATTGTTTTGTGGAAAATTCCCTTTTGAATACGATGATGATATGGAAATGGTGCATGCGCATATAGCAAAAACAGCAACGCCTGCCCATATTCATGAACCTTCAGTTCCAGAACAAATAAGTCTAATTTTAGCTAAGTTATTAAAGAAAAATCCTGAAAATCGTTATAAAACAGCTTTAGGTGTTTTAAACGATTTTGAGCTGTGTTTGCAAAACCTTAACCAAGAGCAACTGATTAAACTTTTTCCTTTGGCTGAAAAGGATTTCAGCGACAAGTTAGTTTTTTCTCAAAAGCTCTACGGTCGAGATGCTGAAGTTACTGTGTTATTAAACGCTTTTTCTTTGGTTGAAAAAACGAAAAGCTCACAATTATGTGTAGTCAGTGGTTATTCTGGCGTAGGCAAATCAAGATTAGTTAAAGAAATTTATAAGCCTGTTACTCAAAAAAACAGTTATTTCATTGCTGGAAAATTTGAGCAATATAAAAAAAGCACCGCTTACTTTGCCCTAATAAATGCGTTAACTGAATTAGTAGAACAAATTTTAGGTGAAAGTGAAGAGCAGTTAACCCATTGGTCTAATGTTTTACAAGATGCTTTAGGGATAAATTGCCAAATGTTAATTGATTTTATACCTGAATTTGGTTTAATTATTGGCGAACAACAAAACATTTCAGAAGATGTTCTACCTAAAGAGCAACTGCGTTTTGATTTGGTGATGCTCAAGTTGTTTCAGGTGTTCAGTCAGCAAAATAAATGCATCACTATTTTTTTAGATGATATGCAGTGGGCTGATTTAGCGACAATACAGTTTATCCAAGCAATTATTGAACAAGCCAACATTAACAATTTATTCTTTTTAATTTCATATCGTGACAATGAAGTTGAAGAGACTCACCCACTCTCCCACTTAATTGAAACAGCCAGTTCATCACTTAGTGGTTACCATAGTTTGAAATTGTTACCTTTAAATAGTGATGGAATAACGTCATTTGTTGCAGATTCATTAGAAGTATCTGAACATGAAATACAGCCACTGGTTAGTATCATCATAGATAAAACGGCTGGAAATCCCTTTTTTGTTATTGAGTTTATCAAGTCACTCAAAACAAAAAACATTCTCTTTAAAGATAATAATAACCGCTGGCAATGGGATTTAAGTTCACTAAAAGCTTTGACCTCAACGGATAATGTTGCCGAGTTAATGACTCAACGTGTTGAAAGTCTTTCTGAACAATGTAAAGAAGTTTTACATGTAGCATCGTGTATTGGTAATACTGTTGATATTTCATTACTTTCACGGGTTATTTCACTTGATAAAACTTCGCTTGAGCATGATCTTCAACTATTAGTGGATGAAAGTTTTATTGTCGCTTTTTCTAACAGTATAAATATTGACTCAATAAATTATATAAAATTCACTCATGACAGAATTCAACAAGCCGCTTATTTATTAAAAGATTCAACGCCAGTTGAACAGGTACATTATCTAATTGCTTGTGATTATTTATCGCGGAATAGTAATCTAACTAACGAAGATAATATTTTTGATTATGTAGAACATATGAATCTCAGTGCTCAACTTTTCATTGAAGTTAAACAGCAATCATTATTGGCACAATACAATCAAATAGCTGGAAAAAAAGCATTTGAGTCGATAGCTTATGAAAATGCATTGTATTACTTTGATACTGCAGAAGGCTTTTTACTAACCGATAAGTGGCAGAGTCAATATCAATTAACCTATGAAATTAAAATAGCACAAGCTCAGTTGTATTATTTAACATTGTCATATAAGCAAGTGACTGATTTATTTGATTTACTCAGTAATAAAGCGAAGAATATCACTGATAAAGTTAATATCTATAACATTCAAATATTATCTTTAATAGCACAAAATAAAATGCAAGAAGCGCTATCACTCGGTATTGAAATTCTCAATGAACTGGAAATTTCCCTCCCTCAGAACAAAAATATTGCTAGCTATTATCTTGATGTTGAAAAATATTATGATAAATCAAAAGTTAATGAACTAATTAATTTACCAAGAATGTCTAATAATAAACATATTCTGGCACTAGATATTTTAAATGCTATTCAAACACCTGCTTATTTAGTTAACCCAGAAGTGTTTATGAAAGTCATTTATTCGTCGATAGAACTGTGTTTTAAATCTGGTATATGTGCATTAAGTGGGAAAATTTTTATATCTCATGCATTACTTTTATGTGGTGCATTTAACCAATTTAAAGAAGGACTGGAATTTACAGAGCTTGCGAAAAAAGTAAATGAAAGATATCCGTCTTCTTTATCTAAAATTGAGATCGATTTCACCACAAATGCTTCTGTTGTGCATTGGAATAAACATATTTGTGATACGTTAAAACCATTAGAGCAAAACTTTTATCAAGGAATTGAGTGTGGCAATGTTGAATATGCTTTCCATTCAGCCTTATTTTATTGTTTTTATAATTTGTTTAGTGGCAAACAATTAACCAATGTAAATGCGAAATTTTTAAAATATACCCATTTAATGGCAGATAAAAAGCAAAACTATCATTTAACATTAGCGCAAGTATTACATCAATATTCTTTGAATTTAACGCAAGTTACAACGTCGCCAATGCTTTTACAGGGCGATATGTTTAATGAAGAAAAAACATTGCCGATGTTAAATGAGACAAATAATATTACTACATTATTCGTCTATCATTTGGCCAAAATGTCTTTGGCATATAAATTTGATGACTTTACCTCAGCAAGAAAACATTTAGATGATGCAGAACATCACAGTTCAGCAGTTGTTTCTTTATATCAATTTGGTGAATTCTTTTTTGAAGCGGCACTGGTACTATCTGCAATATGTCGGATAAATGGCACAGATAAATCCGTGGCTGCCTACCAAGAAAACAT
>ENA-ORXI01003433-ORXI01003433.1-sediment-metagenome-genome-assembly--contig:-NODE-3433-length-10646-cov-3.541205_pt1 | contig 10646 bp, 9 predicted proteins | sample MGYA00237861_ERZ511468 | MGnify/ENA primary metagenome ERZ511468 (study PRJEB26299, sample SAMN06266213) | sediment metagenome | isolation source: Hudson Canyon methane seep mesocosm | place: USA:Hudson...
ATGGTTATGGCACTGATGCTTTTACCAACGTGATCGGCACTAGCACCGAGTTTAGCTAATCGTATTTGTAATTTTGGTAATAAGTCACTGATTTCTTTTAATTCAACCAGACTTTTAGCTTTATGAATAATGCTGGAAAAGTTAACAGCATTATGGCCTTCATTGTTCATTAAGTCGGTGACAGTGACCATGCCAACAACTTCACCTTGTTTCGTTACAGGTAAATGGCGAATGTGCTTGGCGGTCATTGCCATCAAAGCATCGTAGGCATTACTTTTAATATCAATGGTACTCATATCACGCGTCATAATTTTGCAGATACTAGCACTTATAGGCAAGCCTTCAGCAACACATCGTCGGCGTATGTCTTTGTCAGTTATTATACCTACTGACTTCTCATTATCTAACACCACCAAACAAGAAAAACCTTGTTTGGTCATTTGTATTGCGGCCTGCTGAATGCTCTTGCTTGCATCTATGCCAGCGACAGGAGCGTGATAAAAATTACTAACTGAGGTATTCATTAAGGTTGAAGAAATGATGGCTTCTTCATTTACTTTTGACATTTTTTGTTTAAGACGTTCGGCTGAGTTATTGCTGAAATAATCACTAATGCTTGGGTACTTATCACCGATATCTTGTAATATTTTAGCATCAAGACTATAAACCAAACTGTCTTCATCGGTTTTTACTTGTTCTTTTTTTGTTTGTTCAGTATTGCTTAGTTCTATATTGCTCGAATTTTGCAAGCTGTGCTTGCAAAATTCAGTGCATAAGTCACCCTCACCTAAGCGAGAGATTAACTCTTCATCATTAGAAATACAGCTTAGCGCACCTTTGCGAACGATATATAAGCGCGATTCATCTATTCCTTTTGGTGGAAGGTACTCACCTTTACGAACATAATGAATAGTTAACTCTCTAATTAAACGCGCTAAAACAAGTTTTGGTAAACTGTCAAAAGGAGGGATAGCTTGAATAAAACTATAAATTTCAGAAAGTTCAGTGTCCATGGTAATTACCTGTTTACGCTTATTGTTTGATCGGGAGAGTCATCTATACATCCAAACAAATTAAATAAAGCATATTTCTAGTTCGCATGACGATAATGATAATTTAGAGTGGAGAGTACAGCGAGTCAACCATTGAAATGACAATATAGACTAAAGTTGCACTTGATTTTATTACTTGTACTTGAAGGCGCTATAACTATGGCGAGTCAATGCTTTTTATTTGCTTATTTATTCGTTAAAACTTTGATCTAGACTAAAGTTTAATACCCGATAAAAAAAATTCTTGTTAGATTTAATGCAGTTGAAGTTAAATATTATTTTTGTCTTTGTTGGTAAAAAGGCAGATGACAGAAATCTATATCCACACTTTTACTAAAATTATTACTATAAAGCCTAATAACAAAACACACATTAATGTGACTTATATTGATGTGAAATAAGGGCTATAACGTCGCTAGGAGACTATTGTGGAAAATAAAGAAACTTATTGGTCGGAGAATCTTCGCCTAATCTTTATATGTCTTGCAATCTGGTTTGCAGTTTCATTTGGTTTAGGCTTACTACTTGTAGAGCCGCTAAATGCAATTCGTCTAGGTGGGTACAAACTCGGTTTTTGGTTTGCACAGCAAGGTTCTATTTACTCATTTCTTGTTTTAATCTTTTGGTATGGTGCCAAAATGAATAAGCTTGATAAAAAATACCACGCGGAGGGTTAATCATGGGTGAGTTACAACTATATACTTACATCGCCGTATTTGGCACTTTCGCTTTATATTTCGGTATTGCTTGGTGGGCTCGTGCGGGTTCAACTAGTGATTTCTATGTTGCTGGTGGTGGCATTACACCATTACAAAATGGTATGGCAATTGGTGCCGATTGGATGAGTGCAGCGTCATTCATCTCAATGGCAGGTTTAATTGCTTTCTTAGGTTACGGCGGCTCAGTATTCTTAATGGGTTGGACTGGTGGTTATGTATTATTGGCAATGCTTTTAGCGCCATACATGCGTAAACACGGTAAGTTCACGGTACCTGAATTTATTTTCGATAGATATTATTCAAAAACTGCACGTATTGTGGCGGTAGTTTGTTTGATTATCGCATCATTAACTTACATCATCGGTCAAATGAAAGGTGTAGGTGTTGCCTTCTCTCGCTTCTTAGAAGTTGAATATGACAATGGTTTATACATTGGTATGTTCGTTGTTTGGGTATATGCAGTAATGGGTGGCATGAAAGGTATTACTTATACGCAAATCGCGCAATATGTAGTAATGATTTTTGCTTACACTATTCCAGCAGTATTCATTTCACTACAATTAACGGGTAACCCAATTCCACAATTAGGTTTAGGTAGTACTTTAGCTGACGGTAGTGGTATGTACTTACTTGATAAACTTGATTTAGTAGTAACTGATTTAGGTTTTAAAGAATACACCACAGCTAACTTAGGCGGAACATTGAATATGTTCGCTTATACTATGTCGCTAATGATTGGTACTGCGGGTCTTCCTCATGTAATCATGCGCTTCTTCACTGTTCCTTCAGTACAAGCTGCTCGTTCTTCAGCAGGTTATGCTTTAGTTTGTATCGCTTTACTTTATACAGTTGCTCCAGCTGTTGGTGCTATGGCTCGTCTTAATCTGATGAACACTATTGAACCTGCTGCAGGTCAAAACCTTGAGTATGCTGAGCGTCCACAATGGTTTAAAGACTGGGAAAAAACTGGTTTATTAAAGTTTGAAGATAAAAATGGCGATGGCAAAATTCAATACACTGCAGATAAAGCTACTAATGAAATGGTTAAAGTTGACCGTGACATTATGGTACTAGCTAACCCTGCTATTGCGAACTTACCAAACTGGGTTATTGCATTGGTTGCCGCAGGTGGTTTAGCCGCAGCACTATCAACCGCAGCCGGTTTACTGTTAGCAATATCCTCATCCATATCTCATGATTTAATGAAAGGGGTATTAACGCCGGATCTATCAGAGAAAAATGAGCTATTAGCAGGTCGTGTTGTTATGACCATTGCAATTATTGTCTCGGGGTACTTAGGGCTCAATCCGCCAGGATTTGCCGCAGGTACGGTGGCGCTAGCCTTTGGTTTAGCAGCATCCAGTATCTTCCCAGCGTTAATGATGGGTATTTTCTCTAAGAAAATGAGTGGCACAGCAGCAATTGCAGGTATGTGTTCTGGTATCGGCATTACAATGTTGTACGTGTTCCAACACAAAGGCATTATGTTTATCCCAGGTACTTCATTCCTAGGTGGCATGGAACCTAACTGGTTCTTAGGTATTTCTCCTAACGCTTTTGGTGCGGTTGGTGCATTAGTTAACTTTGGTGTAGCATTCGCGGTGCTTAAAGTGACTGGTCCTGCTCCTTCGCATATTCAAGATATGGTAGAGCATATGCGTTTACCTGGAAAAGCAAGTGCAGCACACGCTCACTAAGAAGAAAAATTTCAAAATTTAAGAATAGAATTTTGAAGTGAAATATAAAAAGGCTAGGCGATCATTTTTTAAAGAATCGTCTAGCCTTTTCTGTTAAATTAACCTCATTGTTAAATAAGAATAAATTAATATGAATAAACACCTTAAAGTCGCTTTTATGGTTGCTCCTTTTCTTGCTGTTTTTGGTTATATCGGTGCCGATTTCTACAATGAAAATGAAGCAGCTAAAACAAAAATAGTTGAATTAGTACCAGAGGGGCACTGTGATATTATCAACCAAAGCTGTGTACTTAAATCAGGCGAATTTAAAGTGAATATTTCTGATGAAGGTGGCTTAACTGAAGTCAACTCAACCTTCCCATTAGATAGCGCGACACTGTTTTTAGTGGATAAATCTGATGAAATGCTAGCTTATCCATTAGGCATGCAAAAAAGCCCTTATTATTGGCGCAGTAAAACGAATTTAAGAAGTTTGGTGAGTAATAAAGGAGATAGTTATAAATTACGTTTGATTGCTAAAATCAAGGGTGGGCAATATATTAGTGAGTTTCATACCCAGACAACAAAATAAATTTATTCATTAAATTTATCCTACTGACACCACGTTGTCAGTAGGGTTGTTTTATTCTTTGTTTTGATAAGTATTCAATTGATAAACCAAAGAAGGAAAACACATGTCAAATTCAAACGTGGTAGAAATAGTAAACTTTAAACTTTCTAGTGGCTTCACGGCGCAAGACTTCCTCTCGTCAAATGAACAGATGGCTCTTTTCCTAAAAGATCAGAAAGGGCTGCTATATCGCTCTTTATGTGAAAAAGATGATGGCTCATATGTAGATATTGTTTATTGGGAAAATATGGCGTTGGCAAAGCAAGCTCAACAAGCATTCTTCGAGTCAGCATTGTGTCAAGAATTTGCCCAGTGCATTGATAAAGAAAGCGTTCAACTTGAGCATGTATCAGTGATAGCATATCAAGGCTGTGACGGCTAATTTATCTTTACATTACTTCTAGGAGCATAAAATGCGCAAGGCAGAACGACTGTTTCAGTTGATCACTCTTTTGAGAGGGCGTCGTCTTGCTATTACCGCCAATAGACTCGCTGAAATATTAGAGGTGTCTGATCGAACAATTTATCGTGATATTCAAGCATTAATTGTATCGGGTGTGCCAATTGATGGGGAGGCTGGTGTGGGATATTTGCTCGATAGAAAATTTGACTTGCCACCGTTAATGTTTACCAGTGAAGAATTATTGGCCTTGCTTGTTGGATCTAAAATGGTGCAGTCTTGGGCTGATAATTCATTGGCCAGTGGCGCTAGTACAGCGGTAGATAAAATAACAGCAATACTGCCAGACAGACTTAAAAAGCAGAGTGAACACTCACATTTTGTTATTCCTAACTATTTTAGAAATGAAAGAAAAGTAGAGTTAAGTCATGAAGTGAGAGAAGCAATTACCAATGAAAAACAATTATTCATTGACTATTCTGATGCGAAAGAGAAAGTAACACAGCGAACAATTGAGCCTTTAGGATTGATATTTTGGGGCGGGAAATGGACTATTGTTGCTTTTTGTTGCTTGCGTAATGAATATCGAGAATTTCGTTTAGATCGCATAATTCAGTGCAAAACTGTGAATGAGAAGTTCGAATTAACAGAGATAAAAAATTTACAACATTATTTACGGTTAATGGAAGAGAAAGAAAAAGGTTATTTCAGATAACGATGTAAGACTATTTAATTAACGCATTTGTTACTGATACTAAGCTTTGTATTTCGGTAAAAAGCAAAGTGTAGAAACTTTGCTCATTACCGTATTTACTTTAAGCTATTTTTAAATAGGATTTGATTATTTCAGCACCACTGCATTAGCGCTCAATAGTGGCACGATTAAAGATGCAACGGGCAATAATGCCACGCTAACGTTAGCTGCTCCCGGTACGGCAAATTCTCTGGGTAATAATAAAGCGATTATTATTGATACTTTAGCCCCTACGCTCAGTAGTAGTAGTCCTGTAGATGGAGCCGCAGGGGTCGTTAAAGGCAGTAATATTATCCTGAACTTTAGTGAAAACATTGCGGCAGGTACCGGTAATATAGTGATCAGTGATGGTACTGATACTCGCACTATTGCGGTGGGTGACGCACAAGTGACCATTAGTGGTAGCACTGTAACCATTAACCCGACTGCGGATCTTAATTCTGGTAGCAGCTATTATGTGCAACTTGCGAGCGGCGTAATTAATGATCTTACCGGTAATGCTTATGCGGGTATTAGTGATATCACTACGCTTAACTTCAGTACTCCCGTAGCCGATGTTATAGCACCAACACTGAGCAGTAGCACGCCAGCGGATGACGCGACAGCCATTGCAATAGGGGATAATATCGTCTTAACCTTTAGCGAGTCTGTTGCCGCGGGTAGCGGTGATATTATTATTAATGATGGTGCGGGAGATCTTCGTACTATTCCCGTTGGCGATGCGCAGGTCAGTATTAGTGGAAATACGGTGACCATTAATCCAACGGCGGATTTGAATGGTAGTGCTAATTATTATGTACAACTCAACAGTGGTGTCATTAATGATACTTCGGGAAATCCTTATGCGGGTATAAACAATACCACCACTTTAAATTTCACCACAGCAGCGGCGGTGACTCCGCTTAGTACTGTAACCTCGGCTGCTGATGAAGCAGGTGCTAATGCTTATTTAGCTTCAGGGGATGTGACGTTAACGATTGATTTTGCATCGAATAATTATACGGGCGCAAATTTTGATTTATCGAGCTTTGGTGCTGGGGATAAATTAAGGATTGCTGTGGCAGATGGAAATATACAGAAAACTAAGAACGAGGTGGGAGGTGATGACAAAAATATGGTTGCTTGGCAAATATATGCACAGAATAAGCCCGTACGAACATCGGACTTTGAACAAGATTTTATTGTGTATACGGGCACAGCCGGTGCTTTAAAGCTAAAATCGAACACCTTCACTAGTTCTAATGGTAGTACGATTAATAAGCAAACCTTAACCATCACTGGTTTGCCTGCAGGCTTAGCCTCAACAAACTTTGAATTTTTCTAATCAGTCCGTAGTTTATATGTACCTGCAGTTGTTAAGTACATATAAGTGGTATTTTTCTGTTTATAAGCAATGATGCAAACGCAATTAATCCGCCAGTATCTGCAGCAAGGTGAGATAGAGCAAGCACGGAAGATGTGTGAGCAAGCCCTTGGCGCAACACCCAGCAGTCTACCGTTACTAGTATTGTCAGGTATGCTACAGGCACAGCAGCAGGAATATGAGCAGGTGCGAGAGTACCTTGCTCAGTTGCAAGTGGCAGGGGCAATGGATGTACAGGATGCCGCTTTACTGACCGATATTGCGGGTATTTATATTTTGCTGACTGAAACCGCGCCAGCACTGGATTATTTGCAAAAAGCTCTGCACTTACAGCCAGATTATCTATTAGCGATTATGCGTCGCGGTATGGTGTCTTTGCAAAGTGGTTATCTTGAGGCGGCGATTGCTGATTTTAACGCTGGGCTACAGCAATTACCTAGTACACAACATGTGCCGCTATTGATTAATTTAGCGCGTTGTTATGTGGCGAAGGGGGAAGCTGAGCAAGCATTACCGTATGTTCAACAGGCCGAACAACTCGGCGCTCAGCGTCGTGAACAGTGGGTGCTGGTTGCTGTCGATTGTTATATTGCCCTAGATCGATGGCAAGATGCAGAGCAAGCCATTCAACTAGGGCTGAAGTCTGGCATTGAGCAAACTAAAGGCATTGTATTGTGGTCCTTGTTGCTGGCTGCTCAGGATAAACATGAAGAAGCTGAGCATCAGATACGCAAAGCTTTGCGTGATGATCCAGAGAATGTTTTATTGCTAACGCACTTAGCCGATTTAGCTAATATCCGTGGGCACTATGGCGAAGTATTGCACTGCTTGCTTCGTGCAACACAATTAGAGCCAGATAATGCCAGTTTATGGGTGCAACTTGCGCAACTGGGTAAACGTCATTTTGATGAACAATCCGCTCGCGAAGCCGCACAAAAAGCATTGCAGCTGACTGAAGAAAAGGCAGGGTTAGAGCGTGCGCAGGCGTTAGTGGTAATGGCACAGCTAGAAGCTGATGCGGGTGAACAATCTCAGGCGGAACAGTATTATCAAGAAGCACTCGGTCAGCTCCCAGACTTTATTCCCGCTAAATTAGGCTTAGGCCATTTATGGCTGCAATGGGGGCGGGTTGATGAGGCGGTTGGCTTATTTGAATCCGTCGCAGAACAGCACCCAGTTGCTGGTTATGGGGCGTTGATCGGTGCTCGACGATTTCCTGATGATGATAAGGTATTGGCTTGCATTGAACAGGTGGCCTATATGCCGAGTCTGGAAGGTACCGTAAAAAGCGGTTTATTATTTGATCTAGCGGCTGCCTATGAGCATCGTAAAGATGATGCGCGTGCGTTTCATTTTGCTCAGGAAGCTAATCAAGCTAGCCGCCGTCACTTATCGTATCAGGCTAATGAGCACCGGGAGTATTGCCAGCGTTTACAGCAATATTTTAATGGTGAATTTTTTCAACACCGGAGACATTACGGACATCCCTCTAAGCTTCCTGTCTTTGTTTGCGGTATGCCGCGCTCAGGTACAACCTTAGTGGAGCAGATTTTAGGCGGTCACGAAGATATTTTTGTTGCCGGTGAAATTGGTATTTTATCCAGTGTCATGCAGCGCCTCAAAGCTTGGGAGCGACATTTAGGCTCGGGACAAAGCTACCCTGAATGTATTCAGGACTTGACGGAAGAACAGAGCGTTCAGTTTGCTGAGCAGGTACTGGAGGATTTACGCCATTACCATGCAGATGCCCAATATATTGTCGATAAATTGCCGCATAATTTTGAAAATATTGGCTTGTTACGTCTATTGTTTCCTAATGCGCCTGTTATTCATGTGTTGCGTGAACCTCGCGATGTAGCGGTATCAAATTATTTTATTAATTATCAAGCTAAATTTGGCGGCATGGGATTTGCCTATGATTTAAATGATATTGGGATGCAGCTGGTAGACTATCAACAACTCAATGCACATTGGGATATCACATTGACTAAGCCAGTGTTAACCTTGCGTTATGAGGATGTAGTCGATGATACCGAGGGCGCAGCACGGAAAATGCTGGCTTATTTAGATTTGGATTGGACCCCTGAGGTATTGAATCACCAAAATCTGGAACGCGCAGTTAAAACGGCGAGTGTATGGCAGGTTAGGCAGCCTATTTATAAAACGTCTAAGGAAAAATGGCGGCGTTATCAGGAGTTTTTAGCCCCTTTAGAGTTTGCATTGGCTGTAAAACCCTCCCTACCTGAAGCTGTTATTGCACAGGAATTGCCTGCTGGTTTGTTTTTTCGAGGTATGGATTTTTTACATCAGCAACAAGGAATACAGGCGGAGCAAGTTTTCCGTCAGTTACTGCAACACAACCCCGAGCATGCGGCTGGATTGCATATGTTAGGCGTGGCGTTAATGCAGCAAGGTTGTTATATCGAAGCGTTACCGTATCTGGAGGCCTCTATTCAGCATCACTCAGGGCATGCGGGTTGGTATCATAATGCGATGTTAGCTTATCAGGCCTTAGGTAAAACTACTGAGGCAGGGAAGATGCGGCAATATACAAAAAATGTGATGCCGTTTGAAGAACTTATGTAGTTATGCGGTAATTTCTCATTATTAACTGATGTTACGCATTGGAGTACAAAAATAGGTTTTTGTACTCCAAACCTAATTATTTTTACTATCGACGTTTGGCATCTTCCCTTTTTATTCCAAAGTAGCTAATACTTTTTTAAGTGGAAAAATAATAGCCCTGATAGGATGTGCTAAGGTACGCAGCGCATTAACTAAGATGAGCTTGATGCGCCTCCTAACGTCGGCACATCCTATAGAAACATAAAGTGCCAACTGAAAGATGTCCTAAGTTTTATATCAATGCTATTCGACCCGTTTTTGATAAATGACAAAAATTAACATCAACTACTGCGTAACATCAGTTAGTATTTTAATGGAAATAGCATTCGGGTGCGTAACATCAGGTCTTTAATCAAAAATCTATGCGCAGATTATAGATTCCTTCTAAAAGCATGCAGGAATGACGATTTTTCTTGGGTATATGAGTTTAAGTGCAAATATATTGGGATTGGTATTACTGGTTTCACTGCTGGAAACTCAGTTGAGGATATTTCATCCAGTGTTGCGATTGAGTTTGATATGCATTGAAACAGCTTTCCAGAGCAAAATTTAAGTGACCCAGACGGCAACCATATCGTCAATGGTGAGGTTAACAATCATCTTTCTTACGGTACGTTTAGCTTAGCCAAATATACGTGGGTCGATTTTGAAAAACTTAATGTCCCACTTTTAATGTTTTATTTTTCAATTTATCACTATCGAGTTGCCAGCTCACTTTGATATTAAAGCTTTGCTCATTGCCATCCTGGGCGGCACTTAGCTTTAGGTTCATCAAGCCTTCGGGTTGAAAGGTAATCTCATCTTCTTCATCGCTGAATTGCAGTTTACCTTTACCTAAACTTTCACTAATAGCAGCGAGAATTTTTTCTATGCTTTTGGCATCTTGTAAGGATTCGTGTCGAAAGCTTTTTTTTTCTTGTTTCATGACTGAGTGAGTGGAGCTTGGAAAAGTTTAATATAGGGATAATCGGTACTAATACCTAATACGCGACCTTGCGGCTGAAAAATAGTGACAGCAGCGCCGTGACCTTGCTGTGTACCGATATGTTCTTTTTTGCGTGTATGTCGGTCAACTGAGGCATCACACTCAAAATTAACCATGCCTTTGCGTAACATAATGCGTTGCCCGTAGCGTAGGTTTTTATGTCCATGAACAATGGCATAAATACCTTTTTCACGTAACATGTTATTGCCTTGCTTGGTCATTGGCATATCAATATCACGGTATTTAGTGCGTATGGTATTGGCTAAAGGGCCGTAGTAAAAATCAAAAATTTCATCGTGTAAGTGTTTCTTGAATTGTTGGTTTAGATGTTTAACACCTTTTTCACAAATCATACGGGCAATACGATCATCTAAACCAGCATGTACATATAAAAATGAGCCTTTGTGTAGAGCTAAGCGCATTTTCTTAAAGTACCAATGA
>ENA-ORXI01003435-ORXI01003435.1-sediment-metagenome-genome-assembly--contig:-NODE-3435-length-10642-cov-17.341789_pt1 | contig 10642 bp, 9 predicted proteins | sample MGYA00237861_ERZ511468 | MGnify/ENA primary metagenome ERZ511468 (study PRJEB26299, sample SAMN06266213) | sediment metagenome | isolation source: Hudson Canyon methane seep mesocosm | place...
TCTCTTAAATGACTTAAGCCTAGTTTAAACTCGGTTTGTGGTTGCTGAGGATTTTTTGTGTAGCTACGAAATAACCTATCCCAACAAGAAATTGAAAAGCCATAATTGCTATCCATTTCGTGTTGTACTGTTGAATGATGGATGCGATGCATATCAGGGGTGACAATTAGCCAGCGTAGTATTCTATCAAGCTTTAACGGCAAATTAATATTGCTATGATTAAAGGTTGCAGCACCATTTAAAATGATTTCAAATGCAATAACGGCAAACGGATCAGCTCCAATCATATAGATAATAGCGACTTTAACGGCGAGTGAAAATAGAATTTCTAAGGGATGGAAACGAATAGCAGTGGTGGCATCAAAATCTAAATCAGTATGATGAACTTGATGTAATCGCCAAAGAGGTCGCCATTTATGAGCAATTCTATGTTGAAAATAGATGCTTAGATCAAGCAGTAATAGCGTAAGTGCAAAACTGAAGGGGCTGGTGACTGAAAAATAATTAAATAATCCCCATTGTTGTTCGAGTGCATGGGTTGCACTGAGATAAGCGATGCTCCCGACAGTGACACGAATAACCAGCATATTAAGCAGAGCTAGACCAATATTGACGGGCCAGCGTTGTTTGCGTAATAAACTTAATGGTCGGCGAGGTGCTAAAAACTCCCAGCTAATCATGATGAGAAAAATACCTAATGCAGCACTTAAACGTATGATGGCTTCCATAATGGTCAGTTCGGTGGATTAGTGATTATCGATAACATTTTGATATAAGTCACGAGCTTGTTGAATGCAGGCATCAAAGCGGTAATGTTGGGCTTTTGCTAAATACAGTGCTTTGCTTGCATGCAGTTCTTCTTTATTTTCAATCCAGTAGTCTATTTTTTGATTGAGGTCATTTTCTTTTTCGGCTGAAAATAAAAATTTATCGTTTAAAACAAATTGTGCAGAGGCACTGTGTTCTGCATCACTAATAAGAGCGGGTAAACCACAGCCTATGGCTTCTAGCACCGCAAGTCCTTCTAATTCAATATCAGAGGCATGTATAAATAAATCAGCGGTATTAAACAGTTCAATCAGTGTTTCTTGGCTGACGTATTCAAAAATTGCAGGATTGGGCAAGGTATTGCCGAGTTCCACTAACTCATCACGCATGGCACCTTGGCCGGTGACAAAAAGTTGAATGTTATCTTTAAATTTTGAATTTTTAATGGCTTGCATAACCAGCGTATGGCGTTTTTCTTTGGCTAGTCTGCCTACCATTAAAATAACGAATTTGTCTTTAAATCGTGGGTCTTTAGTGCAGTTTTGTGGCTGAAACTGTTCGGGTAGGCCATTAGAAACGACTTCAACAGGGGCTTGAATCGCAAATTTTTCCAGCATTTGTTTGCCAAATTCACTGGGTGATAGCACTAAATCTGCTTTATTGTAAAAGGTACGAATAAAGAAGCGATATAAAAAAGCATTCAGCCAATCGAAATCGAGACCAATATTCCACATTAAATTTTCGGGTTGGACATGGAAACCAAAGACCACCGGTTTTTTTAATTCGCGGGCAATTTTAAGCGATTGATAGCCTAAAAAAAATGGAAATTGAATATGAATGAGGTCCGCATCTTTAAAGGTTTCGCGTAATATTTTTTTATTCGGCCATGCAAATAAAAAATCCATTTCCTGCATTTGTTTTTTAGCGAAGGGTAAATAAAAGCTGGGAAAAACTACTTTTTTGGGAGCAGATTTACCCGTGCTAACAACGGTAAGGTTTTCGGTTTTTTGGAAGTAATCAATAAAGCGGCGGGTGGTGACAACGCCGCCGGATTTCTCGCTGTCTACGTTATCTGCAACAAAAACAATTTTCAATGCTTTAGAATCTCTTAGTAAAATAATGAAGAAAACATGAAGGGCTAACGAAGATTAGAAAGGGCTAGTTTAGCTTTGTGCTGTTCTCGTTGTTGTATCATGAAATCGGGATGATTAGGATCTATTTTGACATTAATTGCTTTGTTTAAATAGGGGAGCGCTTGTTTTTCTTTACCTTGATCAATTAAAAAATCAGCATAATAATAATTGCTATCAATTCCTGCCGGGTTGACTGCTAAGGCTTTAGATAAATAAAATTCTGCTTCGTCTTCATCTTTAAATGAAATTGGCCAGCTAGGCACTTTATAATAAAGTACGCCTAAGGTAACTAATGCTGCACCATGATTAGCTTCAGGGTTAATATCAATAGCTTTAAGTAATAATTTTTTTGCTTCTTTGACTAATCCCAGTGAAAGAAAATTAGAGGCATCTTCTGCCATGGTCAATAAAATTGCAGATTTTAAAATAAGCGGTTCAGCATGCTTAGGAAATGATAAAACGACATCAGTAATATCTTCCGTTAATTTTAAGAAAATATTTTTACGTTTTGGATTGTCTTTAGGCACTTGATGATTGTTAAGCCAAATACTTTCAATATGATGTACGCGCGCTTCCAGATCTTGCAGATCCTGCGTACGATTAGCATATGCCTGATGAGTAAAAAGTAGCAAAAAAACAACAAAAATTAAATTTTTCATGTTTTGGAGTATAGAACGCTGGTTAATTTTGTTCAAGCTTTATCGGTGTTTCTTAAAGTTAGCTATCACTTAAGTATTGTAATGTTATGTTTTTAAATGAGTTTATATTTTTACTAGCTATTTAAGAATGGTTTTAGAGTGACCTATTACATTACTAGTGGATGTTGTATAATTGCAACTAAGTTTATATTTTTAGGGGTAAAAATTAATTATGTCACTCGATTATGCAGGCTGGAGCTTATTAACGGAACAGGGACGTCAAGTGTGGGCGTATAAGCCAAAATCAGCACATTTAGCTAATCACCTTGATAATATAGAAAATTTTACTGAAAAAGATAAACAACAGTTTCAACAGCAGTTTAAATTTAATCGTAATGATAATCCGAGTGCGAGTGATAAACCCTTTCGGCAACAAATGTTGGCGAAGAACAATAAAGGTTTTCAGGTAGATAAGCCAGAGGCTAACAATGCGGAAGAGCAGCAAGTTGTTGATGCACTTGTTAATGGCATGGAGTATTTTAGTCGTTTACAAAGTGACGAAGGGCATTGGGCGGGCGATTATGGTGGTCCGTTATTTTTATTACCGGGTTTGTTGATTGCGGCTTATTTATCCGATACCCCTTTTCCTAAGCCTCATCAAGAAATGATGAAAATTTATCTGTTTAATCATCAGCAAGATGATGGCGGCTGGGGGATGCATATTGAAGGTGATTCCACCATGTTTGGCACGGTGATGCAATATGTGTCACTGCGAATATTAGGGGCTGATAAAAACGATGAGCGATTAGTTAACGCTCGCCAATGGATGGCTGATAATGGTGGGGCAACAGGGATTCCATCTTGGGGGAAGTTTTATTTAGCGATTTTAAATTTATATGATTGGCAAGGCTTTAATAGTTTGTTTCCTGAAATGTGGTTATTGCCTAAATGGTTGCCGGTACATCCATCGCGTTATTGGTGTCATAGTCGCATGGTGTATTTACCGATGGCCTATTGTTATGCAGAGCGGATACAAGTGCCTGAAAATGATTTAATTCGTGAGCTAAGAACGGAAATCTACACGGAAGATTTTGCGACCATAAACTGGCCGCAACAACGTAATAAAATCTGTGATAAAGATGATTACACCACGCAGTCAGCGGTTTTAAAGTGGACCAATTTATTCAGTAATACCTACGAAAAAATTAAGTCAGAGGATATTCGTGAAAATACCATTGCTTACTTATTAAAATACATTAATGCTGAAGATGCTCAAACTGATTATATTGATATAGGGCCTGTTAATAAAGCGATTAATTCAATGTGTATTTGGCATGCTTATGGCAAGGAATCTAAGCAGTTTAAACAGCATGTTGCCCGTTGGTACGATTATTTATGGGTCGCTGAAGATGGCATGAAAATGAGTGGTTATAATGGCTCACAGCTTTGGGATGTTGCCTTAACGACCAGTGCGATGCTTGAAAGTGACGTAGGGCAACTATTTCCTAAAACTTTGCAAAAAAGTTATCAATTTATTGATGCGATGCAGATTAAAGCAGAACATAGTAGTCATGCTGAATTTTTTCGCCACCCGATGATAGGTAGCTGGCCATTTTCAACGGCGGATAATGGCTGGCCAGTTTCAGATTGTACGGCTAAAGGTTTAAGTGCGGCATTAGCGATTGATAAAACAAAATTATTTAAACACGATATTAGCGATGCACGTTTACAGCAAGCGGTTGATGTTATTTTATCGTATCAAAATAAAAATGGCGGTTGGCCAACCTATGAATTAAGTCGTGGGCCAAAGTGGTTAGAAAAATTGAATCCATCCGAAATTTTTGCGGATATTATGATTGATTATTCATGGACGGAATGCAGTGCGGCGTGTGTGTTGGCATTGGTTGAATTTCAGCAACGTTTTCCTGATTATCATCATCAAACGATTCATCAAGCAATTGCAAGAGGCTTGCATTTTATTGTCAAGCAACAAAAAGACGATGGTTCATGGTATGGCGGTTGGGCAGTGTGTTTTACTTATGCAACATGGTTTGCAGTCGAGGCACTCACCCAAGGGCAGGCTTATATTGATGGGGCATTACAACGGCATAGTATTGATAAAGCCTGTGATTTTTTATTGAGTAAACAGATGACAGATGGCGGTTGGGGAGAAACCTATGAATCGTGTGCCAACATGGTTTACACTCAAGCAGCAACGTCACAGGTAGTGAATACCGCTTGGGCTGTTTTAACTTTGCAAGCGGCACAATCGCTTGAAAAACCAGCCATAACAGCGGGCATTAAGTTGTTGTTACAACGGCAAGGCGATGATGGCGATTGGGCTCAAGAAAATATTTCAGGCGTATTTAACTATAATTGTATGATTACGTATAGTACCTACCGCAACGTATTTCCTATTTGGGCATTGAATAGATTTTATAAAGGCTTGAGTCAATCAGCTCAGCAAGGATAGTATAGTGATGACAAACTCTTTAAACGCAGCACATTCCGAAATATATGATATTTGTATTGTTGGGGCAGGTATGGCAGGTGCGACGATAGCGGCTTACCTGGGTGCTAAAGGTTTAAATATTGCCTTAATTGATAGGGAATATTCGGAAAAAAATCGTATTGTGGGCGAGTTGTTCCAGCCAGGAGCAGTACAAACATTGAAAAAAATGGGCTTAGAACATTTACTGGAAGGCTTTGATGCTCAACCTGTTTATGGCTATGCCTTGTTTAAGGATGATGAACGTTTCAGTATTCAATATAATCAAAATGATGAAAAAAATGATTATGGTAAGGGCTTACATAATGGGCGTTTTTTACAAACGATTCGTCAAGATGCTTTAAGAAATTCATCTGTAGTGCAAATTCATGGCACGGTGTCAGAGCTGATTGAAGATGATAATCAGGTTGTGAAAGGCGTGAAATATCGAGAAAAACAGACGCGAGAGACCAAAGAAGTTTACGCTAAACTCACTATTAGTAGTGATGGTTTCTTTTCTAGTTTTCGTAAAGAACTGAGTAATAACGTTAAAACAGTGACCTCGTTTTTTATTGGTACGGTATTAAAGGATTGTATTTTACCGTTTCCTAATCATGGGCATGTGTTTCTATCAGCCCCTACACCGTTTATTTGTTATCCAATCTCCAGCACTGAAATTCGTTTATTAGTGGATTTTTCAGGTGATAAAGCCCCTAAAAAAGAGACGATTAAAGCGCATTTTTTAGATAAGGTGCTGCCTTTTATGCCTGAAGAATTACAAGCTGCCCTTAAAGTGACCATGGAGGAAGAAAATTATAAGGTGATGCCGAATCACTATATGGCGGCTAAACCAGTTTTAAAGGAGGGGGCGGTATTATTAGGCGATGCCTTGAATATGCGTCATCCCATTACCGGTGGTGGCTTAACCGCGGTATTTAATGATGTTTATTTATTGAGTGAGCATTTATTAGCGATGCCTGATTTTAATAATCCTGAGTTATTGCATGAAAAAATAGAGTTGTATTATCGTGACCGCTATCATGCGAATACTAATGTCAATATTATGGCAAATGCCTTATACGGCGTGATGTCTGATGATGAATTAAAAGGCGGTGTATTTGATTATTTGCGTAAAGGCGGCAATCATTCTAGTGTGCCGATTTCTTTATTAGCAGGGTTAAACCGTAATCCATCAGCCTTAATTAAACATTTCTTTTTAGTGTCATTATTATGTATTATGAATCTGATTAAATCTGATAAAAAGAGCAGTTTTAAAGTGTTTAAAGTGCTAAAAGATGCGTTTTGTATTATTAAGCCGTTAGCCATGAATGAAATACGTTTTAGCTCTTTTTCGAAACAAAATAGAGGGCATTAAGATGCAAGCAGTATTAGCACCGTATATTCGTGATGTGGTTGATTTTCCAAAGGCGGGTATTGTGTTTAAAGATATTACGCCGTTATTGAAAAACCCTAAAGCGATGCAATTAACTATAGAGGCGTTGGTTAAGCCTTTTTTAAACAGTGATATAACCGCTGTGGTGGGGATGGAAGCCAGAGGGTTTATTTTTGGCTCTTTAGTCGCACAGGTATTAGAGCTTCCCTTTGTGCCATTAAGAAAACCCAATAAATTACCTGCGGAAACGCGTAGTGTTAGCTATGATTTAGAATATGGCACCGCGAGTTTAGATATTCACAGTGATGCTTTAAATAGCTCAGATAAAGTTTTGGTGATTGATGATTTATTAGCAACCGGTGGCACGGCGAAAGCCAGTTGTGAATTAGTTGAAATGTTAGGGGCAAATGTCGCTGCTTTGGCGTTTGTGATTGAGTTAGATTTCTTATCAGGGCGTGAACAACTTAAAAACTATACTATTCACAGCTTACTACATTATTAATTATGCCTGAATTACCTGAAGTTGAAACTACCTTGCGAGGCATTCAGCCACATATTCAATCTCAAATTGTCACCGAGGTGATTATTCGTCATCCGACATTACGCTGGCCTATTTCACCTGAATTACCGACATTATTACCCAAGCAAACCCTACAAAAATTAACCCGTCGTGCTAAATATTTATTATTAGAATTTGATACGGGGACATTATTAATTCATTTAGGCATGTCAGGTAGTTTAAAGGTGATTACCGCGAATGAGAATGTTAAAAAGCACGATCATATCGATATTTTATTTGCCAATGGCAAAGGCATTCGTTTAACAGATCCGCGACGTTTTGGTGCGGTTTTATGGTTGGGTCATCAGCCTGAACAACATATGTTATTAGCTAAATTAGGCTTAGAACCTTTTAGTGACGATTTTACCGCTGATTATTTATATCAACGTTCCCGTAAGCGGCGGGTGAGTATTAAGCAATTTTTAATGAATCAGCAAATTGTCACCGGTGTGGGTAATATTTATTGTGCAGAATCTTTATTTGCAGCAAAAATAAGCCCTTTACGAGCGGCTAAAGATTTATCATTAGAAGAGTGTGCGAGTTTAGTAGACTGTATTAAAGTTATTTTAGCGGCGGCGATTGAGCAAGGTGGCACTACTTTACGAGATTTTGTCGGTAGTGATGGTAAAGCAGGCTATTTTCAGCAAACATTAAATGTTTACGGGCGCGGAGGACAGCGTTGTGTCGTATGTGATTCTGATTTGATAGAAATAAAACAAGCACAACGAGCGACAGTTTATTGTCAGCAGTGCCAATTATAATGAATAGGGTTTGATAATGGATGAAGAGCAGGATTTAATTAAAGAAAAAGTGAATCAAGAAACATCAAAAATTCTATGGTCTGAATTACAACGATTTTTTGCCAGCGGTTCAGCGGTATTTGTGAGTGCTGAATTAGATTTGGTAACAGTATCTGAAGCGTTTGCAAAAGATGATAAGGAAAAAGTTGCAGCATGGATGAAGACTGAGAGTATACATTTAGTCAGCGATGCACAAGCCGTTGCATGGTTAGAACAGGATATAATGGTGTGGGCGGTGGTTATCAAGCCGTGGATATTAGTGCAAATAATAGAATAATTAAGGGGAAAAATCATGGAAAGAAATGATGCAATGTCATTAATGCAAAAGCTATTGAAAAAAATGTTGGATGATGATGGCTCAGATTTATTTATTACCGCAGGTTTTCCGCCTGCAATGAAAATAAAAGGGGTGATGAAGCCGGTTGTTAAGCAGCCATTAACCCCGAATGATGCACAGGCACTCACCCAATGCATTATGAATGATAAGCAACTCAAAGAATTTGAGGAAACTAAGGAATGTAATTTTGCGATTGCGCCGGCTGGTTTATGTCGTTTTCGGGTGAATGCTTTTGTACAGCAAGGCATGATGGGCTTGGTAATGCGAACCATTGCCGCTGATATTCCTAATTTCGATGATTTAGGGCTTCCTCATACTTTAAAAGAAGTCATTATGGAAAAAAATGGCTTGATTATTATGGTCGGGGGGACAGGTTCAGGTAAATCAACCTCCATGGCAGCGATGATTGATCACCGTAATGAAAGTAGTTTTGGGCATATTATTACCATTGAAGATCCGATTGAGTATGTGCATACCCATAAAAATTGCGTCATTATGCAACGTGAAGTGGGCGTTGATACCGATGATTGGGAAATTGCCTTGCATAATACCTTACGCCAAGCACCTGATGTGATTGTGTTAGGTGAGATTCGTGATAAGGAAATTATGGATTTTGGGATTGAATTTGCTCAAACAGGGCATTTAGCGATGGCAACACTGCATGCGAATAATGCTAACCAAGCCATTGACCGTATTTTAGGGTTTTTCCCCGTTGAAAAACAAGCCAAGTTAAAACAAGATTTGTCGTTAAATTTAAGAGCGATTATTTCCCAGCGTTTAATTAAAACCGTTGATGGCGGACGTTGTGCTGCGATTGAAATTTTACTGAATACGCCTTTAATTTCTGATTTAGTTGAAAAAGGCGATGTCGGGGGGATTAAACCCATTATGGAAAAATCGCGTGAATTAGGCATGCAAACCTTTGACCAAGCCTTATTTGATTTATATAAAGAAGGGCGAATTAGTTATGATGAGGCACTGAAAAATGCGGATTCTGCGAATAACCTACGCTTAACGATTAAATTATCGGGTGGCTCAGAGGATGAAGAAGAGATGGTTCTCGAATTAAACGCGAAAGAAGATTAGTATGGATATTTTACCGTATGTTGAATTATTACTAGAGAAAAATGCAGATGAACTTTCTTTTGTGGTGGGTTCTGCTCCCACGTTACGCCTAGGTGAACAACGTAAAGCTGTCAGTAAAGTTGAGTTAACCGATGCGATTGTAGAAGCGATTGTGACGGAGTTAACCGATAGCACCCAAAGAATGACTTTTGGCTTGGAAAATGATTTACGTTTTTCAACCACCTTATTAGAAAAACATATTTTTGCGGTGGCACTGCGTAATAAAGCCGGTGAATTATCGGTTTCACTTTTTCCTGACCAACGTAAAGTTGAACGTGCTGAGGGGGATAATTCTGAACAAAGTAATATTTCAGTTTTAGGCTCAACAGCTCCGACGACATTAGATATTTTGCCCTATCTGATGAAAATCGTAGAATTGGAGGGCTCTGATTTATTTATAACCTCGGAATCATCGGTTAAAACTAAGATTCATGGCGTTGCCTTGGCGTTAGATAGTTATTTATTAACCCCTGAATTAACCAAGTCAGCCGCGTATGGCATTATGACAGAGTTACAAATTGAGAAATTTGAAGCCAGTAAAGATTTAGATTTTGCGATTGAACTACCTGATGGCAGTGCGCGTTTTCGGGTAAATGCGTTTTATCAGCGTGGTACCATTGGCTTAGTTTTACGTTTAATTCCTTCGGTGATTCCAACTGCAGCTGACCTATCGTTACCCGAAATCTTACCTGAATTGATTATGGCTAAACGAGGCTTGCTGTTAATGGTTGGGGGGACGGGCTCGGGAAAATCAACCTCTTTAGCCGCGATGATTAATCATCGTAATCAGAATTCAGCAGGGCATATTTTAACCATTGAAGATCCGGTTGAATTTTCACATCCTAATTTAAAATCTATTATTAATCAGCGTGAAGTAGGGGTTGATACTGAATCCTATGCACGGGCATTAAAAGCCAGTTTACGCGAAGCACCTGATGTGATTTTAATTGGAGAAATTCGCGATAGAGAAACCATGGAAGCGGCATTGGAATTAGCCAATACCGGGCATTTATGTATTTCGACTATGCATGCGAATAATGCCAATCAAGCGATGGAACGGATTATTAATATGTTTCCGCAAGTGCGTCATCAGCAATTATTTATGGATTTAGCGGGTAACTTAAATGCAGTGATTTCGCAGCGTTTAATTCCAGATATTCGTGGTAAACGTTGTGCAGCGATTGAAATTTTAATTAATACGCCGCATATTGCTGATTTGATTTTAAAAGGCGATTTAAATGAAATTAAAGAAGCCATGAAATCGAGCGGAACTAAAGGCATGCAAATTTTTGATGATGCTTTGGTAGAATTATATAAAAATGACCAAATCACGATGGACGAAGCGTTGAAAAATGCGGATTCACGTAATGATTTAGAGGCGAAAATTAACTTTGGTTAGTC
>ENA-ORXI01003436-ORXI01003436.1-sediment-metagenome-genome-assembly--contig:-NODE-3436-length-10642-cov-3.189399_pt1 | contig 10642 bp, 8 predicted proteins | sample MGYA00237861_ERZ511468 | MGnify/ENA primary metagenome ERZ511468 (study PRJEB26299, sample SAMN06266213) | sediment metagenome | isolation source: Hudson Canyon methane seep mesocosm | place: USA:Hudson...
AATGGCTGAAGCAATGGCTCAACTTCGTAGTATCGAGCGTATGAGAAAAACGGCAGGTGGTAGTCACTAATCTGACTCTAAACCTACTAGAATCAAAGGCTGTCATTATGACGGCCTTTTTTTTGCCTAAAATTTATTCAACTCTTACATGAAATCACGCTTAGGCATGGATTAGATATAATTTTTAGATCAAACTAAGAAGTCTATAATCTAATATCAGCAATGAGCATCAGTATTTTGATAGAATTGTCATTAATTATTTTTGGAAAAACTAAGCTATGTCATTAAGCATTATTATTCTGGCTGCCGGTAAAGGCACCCGCATGAAGTCGGCTATAACAAAAGTTATGCACCAACTTGCTGGTAAAGCATTGCTTGAACATGTGATTTATACTGCTACTGCGCTCACGCCAGATAGTATGGCTGTTGTTTGTGGGAATGGTGCTGAGCAACTCATGTCTTTACTAGACCGACATTCAATACCTTCAGCAATGCAATCTGAGCAATTAGGCACTGGTCATGCAGTTATGCAGGCCGTGTCTGTGTTTGAAAATTCAGATCAAGTACTCGTCTTATATGGTGATGTGCCATTAACTCAGCTTGAAACCCTCGAAGCCCTCATTAACAGTGGCGATCAAAATAGTTTAAGAATACTGACAACAAATCTTGATGATCCAACGGGTTATGGCCGAATTGTCAGAAATGATAACGGAGAGGTTATCTGTATTACAGAACAGAAAGATGCTGATGGAAAGACTTTAGCTATACATGAAGTGAATAGTGGCATTATGGTTTTACCTTCTAAATGGTTAACAAGCTCTCTGGATAAGTTAAGTAACAATAATGCTCAAGGTGAATACTACTTAACTGATATGGTGGCTTTAGCTGTTGAAGACGGTTTAACCATCAATACAGTCTGTTGTGACGATAATGCAGAGGTTGCAGGAGTGAATACTCGTCAACAATTAGCAGAACTGGAACGTCATTTTCAGATCTTACAAGCCAATGACTTAATGGCCAATGGTGTAACACTTGCTGATCCCTCACGATTAGATATCCGTGGAAACCTGCAAACAGGCAATGATGTAACAATTGACGTCAATGTGATTTTTGAAGGCAATGTCACGCTTGCTGATAATGTCAAAATTGGTGCTAATTGCATTATCAAAGACTCAGATATTGGTCAGGGTTCGATTATTCTGCCAAACAGTATGATCGATTCTAGCAAAGTAGCTGCTAACGTTAATATTGGTCCATTTGCCCGATTAAGACCGGGAACTGTTTTATCAGATAATGCCAAGGTTGGTAATTTTGTCGAAACGAAAAACGCTAATATTGGTGAGGGATCTAAAGTAAACCACCTAAGCTATATTGGTGATACTGATATGGGTAAAGGCGTCAATATTGGTGCTGGCACGATCACCTGTAATTATGATGGTGCGAATAAACATCGAACGACCATTGGTGATAATGCCTTTATCGGTTCAGATAGTCAGTTAATTGCCCCTGTAACAGTAGAGGCTGGGGCGACAGTTGGGGCTGGTACAACTTTACGTAAAGATGCGCCTGAAGAAGCGCTAACCTTGACTAAAAGTATGCAAAAAACTGTTTCTGGCTGGAAGCGACCTGTTAAAACTAAAAAATAGATATTTATATTTTACGGTTCATGTAGGTCGGGCTTTAGCCCGACATGTTGGACTAAAGTCCAACCTACAAAATTATTTTTCTTACTAACTAACGTAAGATTAAAAACATCGCTCGACCTTGTCGAGTAATGTTTAGTAATAATTGCTTACCATTATTGAAAACAAGCGGCTTGAAATCTTCTAGATTTTTGATGGTTTGTTTATTAACAGAAGTAATAATATCGTTAGCTCGTAAACCTGCATTTGCTGCTGCACTACCGCGCTTAACAGAGTAAACCATCACACCGTCAACCTTACCAAAATAAGATGAAGATTCTTCAATATCACCAAAGGTCGCACCTGACAATTTAGGGTGAACCTCATGTTGGCTTGTCTGTTTCTGCATTTCCTTAACTTTTGCTTTGAGGATTTTTTCCTCGCCATCTCGGAGAATAGTTAATTCAATTGTCTGGCCAACCATTAATAAGCCAATGGTGTTTCGTAAACTATCAGCATTCATGAGTCGATGACCATCAATAGCAGTAACAACATCACCGACTTCTAGACCGGCTTTATCAGCCGGTGAGTCTTTAATGATGCGTGTAACAACGGCACCACCTTCTGATTCAATATCAAAGGCCTTAGCAAGCTCAGCATTAATATCTTGCATCTGAACGCCTAAATGAGCTCGGCGAACTTCACCATATTCAAGTAATTGATCAGTAATTTGTTTAACCATATTACTGGGGATAGCAAAGCCAATACCGATGTTACCTGCTTATTGTCCCGGAGAAAAAATAGCCGTATTAATACCGACCAGCTCACCCCGAAGATTGACCAGGGCACCACCCGAGTTGCCAGGGTTAATAGAAGCATCTGTTTGGATAAAGTTTTCATAACCTTCAATGCCTAAGCCACTGCGACCTAAGGCACTAACAATACCAGAGGTAACGGTTTGACCAAGGCCGAAGGGATTGCCAATAGCCACTACAAAGTCACCGACTCGTAGCTTGTCTGAATCAGCTAAAGGGAGGGCAGATAAATGTTCAGCAGGGATCTTAATTAAGGCAACATCAGTGGCAGGATCGCTACCGACTAATTCAGCTTGAAAGCTACGACCATCAGTTAATGAGACTGTAATCTCATCGGCACGATGAATAACGTGATTATTGGTTAAAACGAGGCCTTCTTTTGCATCAAAAATAACGCCTGACCCAAGACTTTGCTTGCTTTGTTGGCGAGGTTGTTGCTCTGGAATATTAAAAAACTTTCGGAAGAAAGGATCATTGAGCAGTGGGTTATCTCGAACTTGAACATGACTTTGTGTTGCAATATTGACTACAGCAGGTTTGGATTGCTCTAACATCGGTGCCAATGTAGGCATCTTCCCTTCGCCATCAAACCAGCTAAAAGGTAAAGCTGCTACGGCAACTTGAGCTAGCAGAGTGATGCCTGCTAGCCAGACAAGTGATGTTTTGAATGCAGTCATATTCATAGATCCCTTACAATGCGTTTTCTAATGCTTCTCGTGGGTTAAAGTTTAGCTCTTCTGCCATTTGTTGGTATAACTGTTTTGCATCATCAGTATCAGCAGGTGGAGTCATGATTTGTAACACTACAAATTGGTCACCCGCTTCTTTACTTGGTAAACCTCGTCCTTTTAGGCGCATTTTCTGACCGCTTTTTGCACCTGCTGGAACCTTAAGGTTAATCTTACCTGCAAGTGTTGGCACGGTTACCTTAGCGCCAAGTGCTGCCTCCCATGGGGCAATGGGTAAATCAAGATAGATATCTTTATCTTCAAGACGGTAGTGAGCATGTGGTGCAATAGCCACCTCTAACAATAAGTCTCCAGGATTATTACCCATGCCAGCCAACCCTTGACCAGAAAGACGGATCTTCTTGCCTGCTGTAATGCCAGCAGGAACTTTCACATTTAAGGTACCGGTTTGGTTCGAGCCACTTGGACGTCGAATCGTTTTCTTGGCTCCTGAAAAAGCATCTTCTAGACTGATAGTGATCTTTGTTTTTACATCTTCGCCTTGGGCATAGAAATTATCCCGACCACCACCACCTGCTGCACCGCCGCCAAACATATTATCAAAGAAGTTACTAAAGTTGCCTGCTCCAGCTCCGCCTTGTTGTCCCCAACCCGGAGGAGGCGTGAAAGACTGTCCATTTTGGTAATTTGAACCAAATTGATCATATTGAGCTCGTTTTTCAGGATCTTTTAATGCTTCATAAGCTTCACCGACTTCCTTGAACTGAGCTTCGGCATTTGCTTCCTTACTTACATCGGGATGATATTTTCGAGCAAGCTTACGGTATGCTTTTTTCAATTCTTCTTTTGAAACATCCTTCGGTACACCGAGGATTTTGTAATAATCTTTGTATTCCATTGAGTATTTATTTCTATATTAATTGATTTGGATCATAAATGGGGTCTTTAGTGCGTAATTTCAAGCTTAATTAGCAATTTTATGATGTGTGAATAGTAAGAGTATGGCAGAATCCTTTTTTCGAAAATTGTTATGTATATTAGAGGTTTATAATGTTCTCATTAAGGAAAGTTTCCTTTTTACTTGCACTGGCTAGTGCATCATCAATGGCAGTCGGTGAAACAAATGTTAATTTAGACGAAATGATTGTGACAGGTACACGATCTGAAACTGCTTTATTAGATTTGGCTGGTAATACAGGGAAGGTTTCTGAACAAGAAATTGATTTTACTCGTGCTGATCATATTACTGAAGTTACAAATAGAATTCCTGGTGTAATGATTCAGCGTGGTAGTGGACAAGAGCATTTAACCGCTATTCGATCACCAATTTTAAATGGTGGTGCAGGTGCAGGCTCATTTTTATTTATGCAGGATGGAATTCCTCTTCGTGCAGCAGGCTTTGCCAATAATAATGGTTTATTTGAAGTAAATTCAGAGCAAGCTGGAGGCATTGAAATTGTAAAAGGTCCCGGTAGCGCTCTATATGGTTCAAATGCAGTACATGGCCTGGTAAATGTATTAACACGAGCGCCATCATTACACCTTGAGCGAGTTATCGATGTATCTGTTGGCCCACATGACCTTTACAAAGTTAAAGGTTCGGTAAGTAATACAGAAGGAGCTCATAGTTATCGTTTAAGTGTTAATGGAACACATGACGGAGGGTGGATTGAGGACTCTGGTTTTGATCAACAAAAACTGACTTTTCGCCAGGATTATTTAGGCGATGTAAATAGTCTGCAGACGACCTTTTCTGCTGCAAATCTCAACCAAGAGACGGCGGGTTATTTGAAGCCTTTTGAGGCATATAAAGATTCGACTATAGCCCAAAATAATAGTAATCCAGAGGCTTATCGTAATGTGAAGTCTGCACGATTAGCCACTCGCTGGGATCATGAATTAAGTGGTAACTCATACTTCAGTGTGACACCATACATTCGACATACAGAAATGGATTTTCTAATGCACTGGAAAGGCTCAACTGATCCTATTGAGACAAATGAGCATCAGAGTGTAGGTGTCTTAACAGGCTATTACCGAGAACTGTCTGGCGGGCATAAAATTATCATCGGTACCGACTTGGAATATACTCAAGGAGAGCTAACTGAAATACAGACTGCTTCTGACAATGGTGGTGATTTACAAGGTGTACATTATGATTATGAGGTAGATGCAACCGTTATTGCTCCTTATATTCATACGGAATGGCAACTCGCTGAGAACACACGTATTACCGCTGGTGCTCGTTATGAATATACTCGATATGAATATGATAATAAGGCTACCGGCCCAGAAATTTTTGGTGACTTTCAGCGACCTGGAGATCGGGACGATTCATTTAGCAATTTTAGCCCTAAACTTGGATTGACACAGTATTTATCAGAAGATACTAGAGCGTTTATTAACCTTGCTCGAGGTAATCGTGCTCCTCAAACAACAGACTTATATCGTATGGATATAGCTCAGAATGGCATTGAGGCGGGTTCAGAGCAAATGGATAGTATTGAAATTGGTGTGCGAGATCTTGGAGATGGGTTTCAGTATGAAGTCTCTACTTTCTTGATGAAGAAAAAAGACTATTTCTTTAGAGATTCAAACAGTGAAAATGTTCCAAATGGTAAAACACGTCATTATGGTATTGAAGTAGGTGCCTTTCTTCCACTTGCTGAGCAATTTGATATTGCCGCAAACTTTACATATGCCGTCCATGAATATGATTTTGATCACTCAGCTAATAATATAGTTGATGGTAATGATATGGATACTGCACCACGACATCTTGGGAATGTACGTTTTGGCTGGAACTTTAAAGCAACTAGTCGTGCTGAATTAGAATGGGTTCATGTAGGAAGATACTATACTAACGAAAAGCAGGGGCCTCAGTATGAGGGACATGATCTATTAAACCTTCGAGTGAATCATAGTGTGAACAATAATGTAACCGTTTATGGTCGAGTGACTAATCTTTTAGATGAACAATATGCGGAACGTGCTGATAACTTTTATGGTGACCGTTACTATGTCGGTGAAGAGCGTGCATTACATGTTGGAGCAAGCTATAAATTCTAATGCAATAGCTTAAATTGAAGGCAATAAAAAAGCGGTGATAACATAAAGTTATCACCGCTTTTTTTGGTAAGAGTTTTAATTAACTATTGTAGGAGTGGCTTCAGCCGCGAAAGGATTATAATTCCAACAAGGCTTGTTATCCCAATAGCTTGTTCGCGGTTGAAGCCACTCCTACATATTGATCATGTCGTAATTATCGTTGTGACCGAGCATAACGAATCGCAGCACGCACTTGATTAGGTGCTGTGCCGCCTAGATGATCTCGAGCTGCTACTGAACCTTCTAAAGTTAACACCTCAAACACATCATCTGTAATGTGCTCAGAGAAGCCTTGTAGTGTTTCTAGACTCATTTCTGACAAGTCTTGATGATGTTTAATGCCATAAGCTACTGATAAGCCAACTACCTCATGGGCATCACGGAAGGCAACGCCTTTACGTACTAAATAATCTGCTAAGTCTGTTGCTGTTGCATAACCACGTAATGCAGCGTTACGCATAGGATCTTCTTTAACCGTAATTGCACCCATCATGTCGGCATAAACACGTAAAGAACCTAATAATGTGTCGATTGTGTCAAATAATGGCTCTTTATCTTCTTGATTATCTTTATTGTAAGCCAAAGGTTGGTTTTTCATTAAAGTAAATAGGTTAAACATATTGCCGTAAACACGACTTGTTTTACCGCGAATTAGCTCTGGTACATCTGGGTTTTTCTTTTGCGGCATGATTGATGAGCCGGTACAGAATGAGTCGCCAAGATCTACAAAGTTAAATTGTGCTGATGACCAAATAATAAGCTCTTCTGAAAAACGCGATAAATGCATCATTAAGATTGAGGCAAAACTATTAAATTCGATTGCAAAGTCACGATCACTCACTGCATCTAGAGAGTTTAGACAGATACGCTCAAAACCAAGCAATTTAGCCGATAGTTCGCGGTCAATCGGGAAGGTTGTTCCTGCTAATGCTGCGGCACCCAGTGGCGATGAGTTGACGCGTTTTTCACAGTCAACTAAACGTTCAGCATCACGCACTAACATTTCATACCATGCCATCATATGATGACCGAAGGTAACGGGCTGTGCAGTTTGAAGATGAGTAAAACCAGGTAGGATTGTTTCAGCTTCTCGTTCTGCAACATTCAATAATGCTTCTTGCAAACGATTTAATTCAGAACGGATTGGTTCGATCATATCGCGCAAATAAAGGCGCACATCAGTAGCAACCTGATCATTTCGTGAGCGGCCTGTGTGTAGTTTTTTACCGACTTCACCGATAAGGGCAATCAAACGTGCTTCAATATTCATATGCACATCTTCTTGTGCAATTGACCATTCAAACTCATCATTATCAATTTCAGTTCGAATTGTTTCTAAGCCAGCAATGATTTGATCTCGCTCGATATCGCTTAAAACATCAACGCTTGCGAGCATTGTTGCGTGAGCAATTGAGCCTTGAATATCTTGATTGTACATGCGTTGATCAAACTGAACGGATGCGGTGAATTCCTCAACAAAGGCATTGGTAGGTTGAGTTAGGCGTGCAGATGATAGTTTTTTCTTAGGCGAAGTCATGATTTAATTCTTATATTAAGAAGTTTTAAAGCAGGAATTATAACGCGGTTATTAGAGATTCATGATAGAAATGATAGAATTTACTTAATCAAGGCTGTCGGGTTAAAACCCGACCTACAAATATTATGCCGCTGTAGCTTGGATTTTAATCCAACACAAAGCTGAAACGAAACAAATTAAGTGAAGATAAGCAATGACAAACAGAACTATAAAAATCGCAACACGCAAAAGCCCCTTAGCACTATGGCAAGCAGAATATGTCCGTGATGAATTGATAAAGCTGCATCCTGACCTACAGGTTGAACTGGTTAAGATGAGCACTCAAGGCGACAAAATTCTGGATGTGCCTTTAGCAAAAGTAGGCGGTAAAGGTCTATTTGTTAAAGAGTTAGAGCAAGGCATGTTGGCGGGTGATGCAGATATCGCCGTGCATTCAATGAAAGATGTGCCGGTAGAATTCCCCGAAGGTTTACATTTGCCTGTCGTGTGTCAGCGCGAAGACCCACGCGATGCCTTTGTATCCAATACCTACCAATCATTAGAAGACTTGCCTCAAGGTGCGAAAGTGGGCACTTCAAGTTTACGTCGTGAATGTCAGTTACGAACTGATCGTCCAGATTTAGAGGTTATCCCATTACGTGGCAATGTAAATACACGTTTAGCAAAGCTAGATGCAGGTGATTACGATGCGATTATATTGGCCTCAGCAGGTTTGAAACGTTTGGGGTTCGAAGATCGTATTCGTAGCGGATTAACTCCGGAACAAAGTTTGCCAGCCATTGGCCAAGGTGCTGTAGGTATTGAGACTCGTGTAGATGATGATGAAGTTAATGCCTTAATTGCCCCGCTTCGCTGTCCAGATACATGGATCACGGTCAGTGCAGAGCGAGCTTTAAACAAGCGTCTTTCAGGTGGTTGTCAGGTGCCGATTGCAGGTTATGCATTATTAGATAATGGTGAGATCTGGTTACGTGGTTTAGTGGGCCGCCCAGATGGTAGTGAGATGTTACGTGCTGAAGTCAGTGGCCAAGCTCAAGATGCAGAAGCCTTAGGTATAGCTTTGGCTGAAGATTTATTGGCACAAGGTGCGGATAAAATTTTAGCTGATGTTTATGGCAGTTAATGAGTCATTAAAGGGACTCAAAGTCCTTGTCACAAGACCGCAGCAGCAAGCTAAAAAGCTGAGTGAGATGATATTAACATCAGGTGGACAAGTGATTTCTTTTCCTGTGATTGATATTGTGCCAATAGACATGAAAACGTGGCCTCAATGTGATCTTGCTAAGCAGGATATGATCATTTTTGTTAGCCGAAATGCAGTATCAAATTTTGTTGGTACATTAACAAGCCCTTTAGCTGAACAGATACAATTAGTTTCCGTAGGTGCAGGTTCGGCTGCCAGTATGCATGCTCATGGTTTGCGAGTTGATATACAGCCTGATCAGTCAATTGGTAGTGAAGGGCTTCTGCTTATGCCTGAGTTTGATAAGGTGGCAGGAAAAAATGTATTAATAATTCGCGGTAAGGGCGGACGAGAACTGTTAGCTGATACCTTGGTGGAAAGAGGTGCAACCGTTAAATATCTTGAGGTTTATGTACGAGCACTGCCTAAGCCTTCAGTTGAACAATGCGCGCTAGCGCTCACATCGGACTGTATTGTTTGCACTAGTGTAGAAGGTGTGAAAAACTTAAGCCTATTACTACAAAAAGGCTTGAAAACATTATTAGATAAGCCGATGCTTGTGGTCAGTGAGAGAATTAAAAAGGCGGCACAGACATTAGGTTTTCAGCGCATCATTGTTACATCTAATGTGAGTGATAGCGCTGTATTAGAACAATTGATCAACATGGAAATATAATCATGGAAAATAAAACTGTCCAACAGGATGTGAAAGAAGAGCTGATTCAAGATGCTGAAGTGACTCATGTTGATGATAAAAAGAAAAAGTCGACACTCAGTTTTGTTTGGATTGTTGTGCTACTTTTAGTGTGTTTGCAAGCAGGCTCATTTTGGCTATGGAATCAGCAAAAACTATCCAATACCGGTTTGAATCAACAGCTTTCATCAACAATGGCATCATTGTCTGAGTCATCTAAGTTAGTACAGTCATTACAAGCTGCTAATGCGACAAGTAAGAAGCAGCTTTCAAGTATAGATTCAAAACAAAAGGTACTGGCTGAAAGTATTCAGGAGTTGACGGAGAGTCAGCAAATCACGCGAGGCGATGTCGAACAATATTGGGCCTTGTCTGAAGTTGAATATTTATTAAATGTGGCTAATCAGCGAGTAGTACTAGCGAAGGATGTTGTTGGCGCTAAAGAAGCTCTTGAGATGGCTGATGAGCGTATAGAAGCCTTGTCTGATTACCGTTTACATCCTTTACGAGCATTACTAGCCGATGAGCAGTTAGCGTTATCTTCTGTTGTTAAAGTGGATGTGGGTGGCATGGCATTGCAATTACAAAGTGCCTTAGATTCGGTCGATAATTTACAGGTATTGATGGCACAACCTCTAACAGAAAGTGATGAGGGCTCTGCACTCAGTTCAGATGATTGGCAGGGTGCATTAGATCAAGCATGGCAAGAAGTTAAATCACTGGTAGTTATTCGCCATCAACAAGATGGTGCAGCTGCAGTATTAGTGCCTGAACAACGCTATTTTTTATATCAGAATTTGAAGCTTAAATTAGAAACAGCTCGATTTGCCTTATTAGGTGGGCAGCCATCAGTTTATGAGGCTAGTCTGGACTCTTCTGCACAGTGGTTAGAACGCTATTTTGTCGGTGAAGAACGTGATGCGATGTTGGCTTTAATCACTGAGTTACAATCTATAAATACCGCTGTTTCCTTACCAGATATTTCAACTTCATT
>ENA-ORXI01003437-ORXI01003437.1-sediment-metagenome-genome-assembly--contig:-NODE-3437-length-10639-cov-4.718141_pt1 | contig 10639 bp, 8 predicted proteins | sample MGYA00237861_ERZ511468 | MGnify/ENA primary metagenome ERZ511468 (study PRJEB26299, sample SAMN06266213) | sediment metagenome | isolation source: Hudson Canyon methane seep mesocosm | place: USA:Hudson...
TCTCGGTGGGATGTTATTGATATGGTCAGGCTGACTTATGCGCTAAGACCTGAAGGTATCAATTGGCCAAAGAAAGAGGATGGCTCGCCTAGTTTTCGACTTGAAGAACTTACAGTAGCTAATGGGATAAGTCATGAGGCTGCACACGATGCAATGTCAGACGTGTATGCCACTATTGCTATAGCTAAATTAATTAAAGAAAAGCAGCCAAAGTTATACGATTATGTTTTTACCCATCGAACCAAGCAGCAAATAGCGCCTCTACTAGATATTCATTCGATGAAGCCCGTATTTCATGTTTCATCCCGTTTCCCTGCTACTTTGGGGTGCTGTGCTTTGGTCGTACCTATTGCACCACATCCGACTAACAAGAATGCGGTCATAGTGTATGATTTACGCACATCGCCTTCTGAACTAAACGACTTAACTGTTCAGGAGATAAGGGATCGTATTTTTATTGCCACATCTGATTTACCTGAAGGCACTCAGAGAATACCCCTAAAGGCAGTTCATATTAACAAGTGTCCGGTATTAGCACCTGCTGCGATGTTGAAGTCTCTACCTTCTGAGCGCTTGAATAGCTTTCAATTAAACGGAGATGTGCTCAGAGAAAACTTAAAGCAGCTCAGGGCGATAAATGGGCTAAGCAGCAAAATATCAGAGGTTTTCTCAGATTCAAAGTTTGAAGCAAAAACCGACCCAGATTTAATGATTTATAGCGGCGGATTCTTCTCTGCCAATGATAAAAAAACAATGGATCGTGTTCGCTCTGCTTCAGTTATTGAGTTGGCCGAAGAAGAGTTTGTTTTTGATGACGCCAGACTCCCTGAAATGCTTTTTAGGTACAAAGCACGAAATTACAGAGAAACATTAACGAGCGAAGAGCAAGAGCAGTGGGAGCGTTTTCGATATCAAAGGCTAACGGATGCTAACTTGAGTAGTATTTTATTTCAGCAATATTTTGATTGCTTAGAGGCACTGGCCAATGACGCCAGTACCCCTGCTAATAAACGTTCAATTATTGAAGATTTAAAATATTACGGTGAATCAATTATTCCTTATATTTAAGGCCTTAGTTTACGGTGTTGAAGGGGGTGGTTAACGACCAGAGTTTACCGCCTTCCTCTAATGCTTTATAAGCTCTTAAGGGGTCGTTAGCTTCTTTTGTTGCTTCTTCAGCACTATTTTCCCCTTGGCTAAATGCTAATAGTTTTTGGCCTTTAGAGTGGATTAACGCATTATAAAAGGTAAGGAAGCTTTTCAGCGTTAACTTATTAATTTCATCCGCAAGCATTTCTCGGGTATTAAACGCATAATTCTCTCGGTCAATCTCTCTCCAGTATCGGCCACTTTTAGCTGTTAAAGTATTTTCTTTTTCGAATAACCTGGATAGTAGGGCGGCCTTATGCTGATTAAATTCCTTATCGGGCATATCTTTTAATGTTTGTTCATAATTGCTCAGAAAGCTCTGTGTTTCTGTTTCAAGTTGGCGACTTCCTGCAACAGGTGATTGAACAATAAAAGCAATACCGGGTACTTCGAAAAGGCTGAAGTTTGTAGCAAAAACAATATAACCCAGTTGGTTTTCAGTTCGGATTTTCTCATAGTAAGGTGAAGACATTAGCTGTGAGAGCAGCAGAAACTTTGCTTGCTCTTGATAACTTTTATCAGCCCCTTGAATATAGAGGGTATACCCTGTATCGGGGTGGTCAATGTCTAGTGTTTTACTGTAAGACTTGTCTGCTGGTAAACGTGCGACTTCACCCCGCTTAACCTTGGTTGCTTTAGTATTGGCATCTAGCATCCATGATTGAATAATACTGGTAATATTCAATGAACTGGCTCGGCTGATATTGCCAGCAGAGAGCGTTACGATATCTAGTTCGGCTAGTAACTGCTGTCTAAAAGCATCCAAATCATTCATCGAAAGATTGGCAATAGCTGCTAGTTTTTCCTTTTCAGTCCATTGAGGCCTTAAAATAAGTTTTCTTACTTCGCTAATGGTTTGATTATAGGGTTTACTCTTTGCTGTATTTTCCAGCGCCCTGGTCATTTGCTCTTTGTAAATATCAAAGCGTTCTTGTTTTAGTTGCAGTGTTTTAGTCGTTTTTAATATTTTTTCTAATAAAATATTTTGTTTTTCACTGTAACCGCCAATTTTAATGGATATTCCACGAATATGACTGTAAAGATCATAATTCAAACCCGCCAAGTAAGCTGGGTAGGTAAATTCATTGAGTTCATCTTGAATCATCGACGTAAAAATAGAGGTTAATATCGCATGTTTAGGTGAATCATTTGCGATAGGCGATCTAAGGTTTATAGATAGAGTTGATTTGGGTGTCCCAAAGCTAGTGTCGTAAAAATACCATAATGAAAAACCATTAGATTGATGTAAATTTTCAGGTGTTTTCATGGTGGCTTGAGATAGCATTGCTATATCTTCAGGAATAAAATCATTGGGCTCTGGGAGGTGAAGTTCTTTTGACATTTCTGGGTTAGAGAATGCCTTAATAAGGCTGTTAGATAGTTTTGAATAAGAATAGCGCGTTTCATATCGTTCGGTCTTAAGGTCTGTTTTTAATCCTTTGGCCATTAGGGAAATTTGTACATTGGTAGGATTTAAAAACTGAAGTAATCTTTTATAAGTTGCTGGATCAAACGACTCCATAAGGTAGTTGGCTTGTAGAGCATCTTTGGTTTCTACTTCCTGTAAGACAGAAGCAAGACTGCTTACATAATGAATGGCTTCACTTTTTTCTTTAAATTCAAACGCTAATTCCAGCATTTTTTTCTGCTCATTAAAATAGAGCGGATTAATCCCTTTAGCTTTGACGAGGTCTAGGTAGTCAAACGTAAGTTCTACCACCTTTTCCCATTGTTCAAGCCCCTTTTGAGTGAGGCGATAAGATAAGTTAAAGGTCGCCTCTGTTCCTGTATCAATGCCTGTGCCTGCGGACAGACTTTCTACAAGCCCCTGACGTTTTAATAATGAGAAAAGACTGCCTTTGCCTTCGTGGCCAATAAGGTTTGATAAATAGTGGAAAGGCTTATCTCGATAATATTGTTGAGTGGAGGGTATCGGAAATACTAATGAGAGTGAGCGTTTGTCCATTGTAGGCTCAATTTTTAATAGTGCGGGAAGTGTATCCTTAATGAATAGTGGCGCTTTAAATTCAGGTGTCACAGCATTACTATTGGGTACCTTAGAGAATTTTTCGTGCACCCATGTTTCTAGTTGTGAAATAGGCTCCCGACCAAGAACTACAAGCTTCATTTGATTTGCAGAGTAACGCTTAGTGTAAAAATCAATTAATACATCGCGAGTTTTCTTGTCGTCTCTATCTGACAGCGTTGTTAAGTTGCCAACGGCAAAATTGTGATAGGGGTTTTCAGGGTTTATGGTTGCTTTAAAGGCTGAGAAATAAAGCCTTGAATCATCTTTAAGTTTTGCGGAGTACTCCGAGTGCACTGCGTTTTTCTCACGGTCAACATACTGTGCCGAAAAGGTAGGCGCTATAAATTGCTGAGCAAAACGATCTAGCGAGGGCTCTAATGCATCTGCATTTACATCGAAAAAATAATTGGTGTTGTCAAAGGATGTGTACGCGTTGTGACTGCCTCCTTGTTTGTTTATGAACGCTTGGTAGCTTCCTGCTTTCGGGTATTTTTCTGTTCCCAGAAAAAGCATATGTTCAAGAAAATGAGCTAAGCCTTCGTAACCCTCTGGGTCTGAACCACTACCTACTTTAATATCTAAAGCCGCTGCTGCTTTATCTGTAGATGCATCAGAAATGAGTAAAACTTCAAGTTTGTTAGGTAGCGTGATTGATTTGTATTTTCTATCGTCATTTTGGCTTTGAATGATATCGGAAGCAAAAGCGCTATTGAAAATAAGCGCTACAAATACAAAATAAATTAAGCTACTGATTTTTCTTCTTATGATCATCGGTAATCTCATTGTAGTAGGAAGGCTTGTCAGGTTTTGTCATTTTCTAGTGAAGGTTTTTCTCCGCAGTAACCGAGGTTAAATTTTCTAAGGTGTCTGTCGCAATGCGGTGAGCATCATGGGTGTTGTCTTTGATCTGTTCCAGAGCCTTGGTGGCTGTTTGAAGCTCTCTTTGAAGAATTGCAGACTGCTTATTGAATGCGGTATCAATAGCGTCATAAACAGCTTGTATACTTTTCTCTCTGTCTGATGGGTTGCTTGCGGCTTGGTTTAGCGCCTTTAAGCAGGCTTTTGCGATTTGATGGTAGAGCTGATCTTGCTTGGAAGCCATAAATATAATCTCGTATGGTCGTTAAAAAAGTAAAGCGTAGTTCAAGGTTTTGTTAATGCGCTATTATGGCAAGTAAGGCATCAATTAGCACCGATTGATTGATAAAAAATTTGTAATAAATACTGAGAAAATACCTGAAATATACAAGGTACTTATTATACAAATGCGGAGAATGAAAAATGATCAATATACCAATGATTTGTTGATTTTGGTCAGTTCATTGCACCTTACTTCTTGCTATAAAAATAGTGAAGGAAGTAAGGATTTATCAGTTGATAGATTCTAAATAGTGTAAGCAAATGGAACGACTATTGAGGAGATAGGTATGGATAATAATGATAAAAAAATAGCCTTGGTTACGGGTGGAACAGGTGGAATCGGAACCGCTATTTGTCAGAGACTAGCAAGCGATGGAATGAAGGTAGTGGCTACTTATAGTCGCCCAGCGAAGAAGGAGCAAGCTGAACAGTGGCTTGCAGAGCAAAAGGAGCTTGGGCATGACGTGGAGTTGGTTTGCGTAAATGTGGGCGATTTTGAATCTTGCGAGAAGGCTGCCACTGATATTGCCCAGCGCATAGGTGATGTTGATGTCATTGTGAATAATGCCGGAATTACACGTGACTCCGTAATGAAAAAGATGGAAGTAGGGCAGTGGGATTCTGTACTACAGACAAATCTTGGCAGCGTATTCAATGTTACTAAACAGTTTCTTGATGGCATGATTTCAAGGAAGTATGGTCGAGTCATTAATATATCATCAATTAATGCTCAGAAAGGCCAGTTTGGGCAGGTTAATTATTCTGCGGCTAAAGCGGGTATGCATGGTTTTACTAAAGCCCTTGCTCAAGAGGTTGCGCGTAAAGGTATCACCGTCAATACCATCTCACCGGGTTATATTGCTACTAGCATGATTATGGCAATAGAAGAAACTGTGCGAGATAAAATAGAAGCTCAAATTCCTATTGGACGTTTTGGGCAACCAGAAGAAATTGCGCGGGTAGTTTCCTTTTTAGCCGCTGAAGATGCAGGCTTTATTACCGGCTCAAATATATCAGCCAATGGCGGTCAGCATATGTTCTAGGCTTTTGTAATATAAGCTTAAAAAGAGGGCAAACTATTAGGTTTGCTCTCTTAAAGCTTATAGGGCTAGTTTTTTCTGATTAAATCTAAAAAATTACGCTTTTCTTTGTCAAAGCCTTTGCGCATAAGGATAGGGGGTGATTCTCTATTTCTTACTCCTCCCATGATATTTTTAAGTGCTTTAGTGTCTAGCTCTCTGTTGTCATCCAGATCATGTATTTTTATGATAGCCATAATTATTCACCTTGCGTTATGCTCACTTACAGTATAGTTCAGCCTGTGAGAGCTATTAGCGTAGAAAGAAATAAAGAAATAACCCTATAAGCAGAGACAATATAAAACCCGTAATACCCCACGCCAAATCGCTCCGGGGTTTGCTATTCAAACTAGGCTTTAATGTCTGTTCAGACTTTTCTACTGCTGTGAGCAATATTGTTTTTTCAGTGTTTAATGATGGCTTACTCTGAAATAATTGTGTTTTGTCGCTATCTATGTGGCTTGCAATAATTGTTGCGTCTTCTGCTTCGTCATCTCGTACTATTGTATTGTCCTCTACAAGTAGTGATGCATCGTGAGGACATGGACCTAGTAATTCAAAGGTGATTGTATCAAAGGTGATTTCATCACCGGGTGAGGCATAAGCGGAGTCTATTTTTATATGATTTATAAAGGTGCCGTTGGCTGACTGTAAGTCTTCAACCAATAGCCTGGCACCGTCAATGGTAAGCAGAGTATGCTGTCTCGATAACAGACCATCAAGAATTACAAGATCACAATCAGAAGCTCTGCCCACATAGGTCAAGGTTTGAAGTGGTATATACTGGCTATTCAGTAAGTCAGATTCTTTTTTTAGCGCCCAGTCACCTGGTCGGTATTTCTCTGCTTCAGATATTTCAATTTCAATTGATGCCAGTTTTATACGATCCCAGGGATGGAGTTCTTTATTACGGGATATTCGCTGGTTATTAACAAACGTTCCATTTTCACTAAGTAAGTCAGATAAGAGAATTCTACTTTCTTCGATCGTAATCTCAGCATGAAAATCAGAGATTCCAGGTTCATCAATAATCACATTATTGCTATTGTCCTGGCCGATAGATATGGTGCCACCAGATATTTTGATAGAAGGTTTGTTAATGTTGAGGAACTGCAATAACAACATATTAAAGCCTAATAACAATAGTTGATTATGGGGGTGAAAAAGGACTTGATAGGAACTTACTCAATAATGCAGTGAGTAAAATAAGAGTAATAACCGCTAGCAATACAATACGATTTTTACTACGGTTTGTTGGTTGTTCTGTTACATGGTTTGATGGTTTAGACGCCGTTGGCTGAGTATCATTGAATAATGGAATCGTGGCGTCTCCAGTGTCTTCCTTTTCTTTTTCGTCTATAGGGGAGGAAATTATAAACACGCTGATGTTGTCTTTTCCCCCTTTTTCTAATGCTGATTTAATGAGCTTATCAACCAGTTTTTGGTTTGATATATTGCTACTCATTAGCCTCTCTATTTCACTTTTTCGTAGTTCACTATGCAGCCCATCACTGCATAATAGGATTTTTTGATCTTTTAACCATTGGCCATGAATATTACCGACATTTATATTCTTATTAACCATCCCTAAAGCTTGAGTGATGATGTTTGAGTTAGGGTGATCCCAAGCTTTTTCTGCTTCTAGTTTACCTTTATCAACAAGGTTTTGAACATAGGAATGATCATGAGATAGTAGCGTTAATTTTTTATTCCATAAGTAGGCTCGGCTATCACCAACCCATGCAATTTCATAATCATTAGTGTTTCCACACTTAAGTGCGACAATGGTAGAACCCATCCCGTTAAGCTCTACATGGTTTACACTGTCTGCGGCTATAGTTTGATGGGCTGCTAGTATAGAGTCGGTTAGTGATATTCCATTGTGAATATTGTGAATAACCTCTTCTATGGCTGTTTTACTAGCTACACCACCGCCCTTTGCACCTCCCATTCCGTCAGCAATGAGCCAAAGGTCTGCTGAAAGGTCAGCTTTATAGCTGTCTTCATTATGCTGTCGTTTTCGGCCAACATCGGTTCCACCGCCAAAACTGAACCTGGCCATAATGGTTACCCCTAATTAAAATGCGAATCTAGCTCCCAGTGTGAAAATTGTATTGTCAACGTTGTCTAGGCCAACAGGTGATTCAATATCGAAATAAGCCTGACCGGAACGATAAACAGTGGAAAACCCTAATCCTATAGTGAAGAAGTCTTCATCTGGCTCATCGGTGTTGAGTGTATAAGTCGTATTTAATGGGTCGAAAACATATTGATATGAAAGTTTTCTGGAATCATTTTTAAACTCATGGTGCCAGTCAGCTCTAACGTAGGGTATAAACACCCCCCAGCTAGTGCTCACGTTATAAGCCGCTTCGCCGCCAAATACTGTCTGTAATGAGTCGACGGATTGATCGGATACAGCCATATTTATTTCTTGATTAGCTCCGCCCGTTTCCGCATAACCGTCAATGCTGACATCAAGGTACCTAATCTGGGCATAAGGAGTGTAATCCATTACCCCCTGATTAATCGTATAGCCAGTGGCAATATATACGTTAAATTGGTCTCCATCTGTACTACTTTTAGCTTTTGAATTTACGCCTGGAATAGCGGTGTTTGAAGCATAGACAATGTTTCTTTCTGAGTCGTAATCATACATACCATAACTTAGCGAGCTATCGATATACAGGCTATCAATGTAATAGGTGCTATACACTGTGAAGCTATAACCATTAACATCTTGAGAGCCACCGTTATTATCGTAGTCTGCTTCTGCGTCGGTATAACCTATAGCCACACCGCCAACTAGAGAGTTATTAAATCTATAATCTACCCCGGCCGTTATCCCTAAGCTATCTAGGTCAAAGCCCGTTTGTCTTTCGGTGGCATCTCTGTCACCTGTCGAGTAAACACCACTAATGAACGCCCCCCATGGTCCTAAGCTTTCGCCGGCGCTACCTCCTGTTTGTGACGGTGAAAGCTCATTAAAACTAATATTTTCTTCTGTCGATTGAAACTGTAAACCGCTAAGGCTTATACCGCTACTGCCAGAATGTATATCAGACAAACGAGTTTGAATATTGGATAGTTGCTCATTGGATGTGCGAGTGGCCCAGTCTCCTTGAACACCGACCTCTTCATCGGCTAATTGACCCATTGCATCACCTAATTCAGACTGAGATAAGCCTAAAGAGTTAGCTGTTCCACTACCGTCATCAACTATTTCATTGGCTGTTTGCACCATATCTCTACAACGGAAAAATAGCTGTTGTTCATTGCCGCTAAGTTCGCCCTGCAAGTTGAGGGAACCCAATTGTGGACAAACTACATTGATCGCTTCAGCCATGTTAGATTGGACTTCATTGTCATAAACAATTTCTGGGTTCACTAGATTAGTGGCATTACCGCTGTTGCATGCCAGAATTAAACTTATTGATATAAATAATATGTGGGTTTTTTCTTTTAGATTAATGGATTGAGAAAAATGATATTGATTCATCGTGTTCCCCCTTGGGGCGTTATTTAAAATAACTTACGAGTGTCCTAATGAGCATTTATATAGTTAAAATAAAGAGTATTTGCAAGAAAATGTGATCAATTAATGAACATCTTCTAAGCTGTCCATAGGTCTATTAAAGTATTGGGAGCGGACAAATGGACAAAAAAGAAGAGCTAAAACATATACTATATCGTCATCAACAATGGCTACAGTCTGAAGAAAAAGAAGGTAAAAGGGCTGATTTGTCAGGGGCTTCGCTTGAAGGGGCTGACTTGTCGGGCACAAAATTAAGTGGAGCAGATTTTTCAGGTGCATCACTAGCAGGTGTAAATTTATCGGGTGCGCAGTTAGTTCATGCAAAATTTACTAGTGCAGATTTATCTAATGCAAATTTATCTGAGGCTGATTTGTTATTAGCTGATTTCACCGGTGCAAACTTAAAGGGGGCAAACCTGTCCAATGCGACCCCTAACCTAGAGGAGGCCTTAGTCCGTACACGTAGAGGTCCAAAATTTAAAGATGCAGACCTGAGCGAGGCCAACTTAACAGAAGCCTATTGTTATATTTCTGATTTCTCTGGCGCTAAACTGACAGGTTGTGTATTTGAACGAAGCTCTCTGATCCGAGCTAATCTTTCCTATGCAGATTTACAGCATAATGATTTAAGGAGCGCGGTGTTATCACAAGCCGATTTAAGTCACTCAGATCTACGAAACGCAGACTTTAAAGGTGCTGTGTTAGATCATTCAAATTTAAGTCATACCAAGCTAAGCGGAGCCTCATTACAAGGGGCTAACTTGAAAAATGCAAACTTAGACAATGCTCAGGTAGAAGCGGTGCATTATGATCGAAAGGGTATTTATCGAGGAATAAGAGTGGCTACTTGCTATGGTAGCAGTCGCTTTAGACGGTTTGCTCAGGATCAGGATTTTATTGAAGAATTCCGTGAAGCTCACCCAATTTATTATGCTTTTTGGTTAGCCTTAACCGACTGTGGTCGGTCAATGTTACGCGTCATACTATGGTCAATCAGTTTTGCTGTTTTGTTTGGAGGTGTGTTCTTTTTATTAGGGGAGGCTTCTTTTGATATCACCCATAAATCAACACTTCCCTGGAGCCTATTCACCATGATTTATTATAGCGTAGTGACCTTTACCACCTTAGGTTTTGGTGATATCACACCAACAACACCTATATCCGCAACCTTCGTGATGATAGAGGTAGTCTTTGGCTATCTTATGCTCGGAATTCTTATTTCAATTTTGGCAGATAAAGTCGCTCGTCGTAGTTAGCTTTGTGAGAGCTGAGGGGCTCGTAAAATAGTAGATTTATACTGACAACTTATTTATTTATGTTTGGTTAGAAGAAACAGTTTTCAAAAATTATCTGCAAGAAGAAAATATTCTAATTGTTCCTAGTGTGTAACTGATCGTTTGCTACTAGTCTGTATTCTATGAAGATGCTTATACGAAAGAGGCCTCATCATGAAATCGAAAATGAGCATGAACATCTGGTGGCACTGCATTTGCAAAGGTTAATTGTTATAGAAGGAATAGCGGCGTGTGCAGCTATCACTATAAATAACCGGGTTACTGTTCATGAAAAAAGCGATCACACACTTATCTTGGGGCGCTGCTCCCAATCAAGTTTTACACTTCGGACTTATTTTCTTATTAGTTCAGCTGGTTGCTTGTGCTGATATTATGCAAGCTGATTACAGTCAACCCAGCACCCCCCAAAAGC
>ENA-ORXI01003438-ORXI01003438.1-sediment-metagenome-genome-assembly--contig:-NODE-3438-length-10635-cov-21.898939_pt1 | contig 10635 bp, 11 predicted proteins | sample MGYA00237861_ERZ511468 | MGnify/ENA primary metagenome ERZ511468 (study PRJEB26299, sample SAMN06266213) | sediment metagenome | isolation source: Hudson Canyon methane seep mesocosm | place...
TTAAAACTACGCGTGTTTTCTTAGGGGAGGGTTGTAATCTCTCCATGAGTTTGCTCGATAATTCAGACAATATAAATATAACGACAAGCGCACATGACGCGGGAGGGTATACGATGAACTCCTGCAACGTAGTGAACTTTGATGAAATACTGACCTTTGAAAACGAACTGCGCTTTCCCCGAAAAAGTAGACATCTTAGTTAGTATAATCGTAGCTTTTCATATCAAGTTGACGAGCCCCTTGATATTTTTAGCGCCTTGTTATGTTGTTATTTTTCATTCTCTGCTTTTCTCTTTAGACAGCGTCCTCTCGGTTCGTCGCCCTCATGGAGCACGATATCGGAATGCAGGAACTGTGCAGCCTCTGCTGAATCTTTCACTTTGGTTGCACTGCGTTCCAACATTTCTGATTCAAACTCAGTTAACACACTTTTCCTCACCCCTACCTCCCTCCATTGAGATAAGGGTTTACATCCTTTTGTGATCCCCCTGGCCAGCGCCAGCGCATCCAGCAGAGCTTGATTCGCTCCCTGTCCTTTGAATGGACTCATAGGGTGAGCCGCATCTCCGATCAGGGTCACTTGAGCCCCTTTCTCCAACAATTCTGACTTAAGTAATGCTCGGTCATACACCGGATAACCAGAAATCTGAGTTTCCTGCGTCGCCGCTAAAATCTGGGGAATGGGATCGTGCCACTGACATCTACGATACGCTTCTTCCTTGAGTGCTTGAGTTCCTTGAGCACTCAAGGCTTTAGCCTCATTTTCTGACATAGGGAAGCTGAGCTGCCACATCACCGAATCTGACGCGTAAGGCATTATGTAGATCCGTTCATGACCATTAGCCGTTTGGAATACGGTGGCCGAGTCCAGCAAAGAACGATCAAGACCTTCGATATCTTCCAAAGGACAAATCCCCAAAATTACAATACACCCTAAGTAACATAATGGAGAAGCCTCCTCACCCATCAACAACCTCCGCACCGAACTGCGAATTCCATCTGCCCCCACCACAAGATCCGCATGGGCGCTCTTCATCTCACCCTCTACTTGAAAACTTAAATCTACACCATCACCCTCTGATTCTTTTAAATCCACCAGCTGGTGCCCCCAGTGCACTGCATCATGCCCACCTAGCTGCTCAATCAGAGCTAATCGCAACGACTGCCTGGCTATATGTATGTTCGTGCGCTTCGGTGCCTTTTTTGCATCTAACGGCCCCCATTTTCTGATTCCCCACTCCCCGATCACTTTACCTTCGGTCGTATGAACCACATGCCGGGTTGAAATCACGCCTTCTCCTAACGAAAAAATACCTAAGCCCTCGATCGCACTACTTGCTTGTTGCAGAGTAAGACCGTAGCCCTGAGATCGTGCACCGAAGCCGCTATCACGTTCATAAAGAGTAAAGGGGATACCGCGATGCAAACAAGCCACGGCGAGAGCCACCCCACCTATTCCACCACCAATGATGGCAAGGTGTGGGTAGTTTTCTTTATCCGCTAAAGGATGGGCAGCAGAATGAATCAACCCGGCCCCTTTACAGTTCAGGCAGGTGTCGAGGTGACCCTTAGGGCGAACAGGAGCCGTTCCTTCGCTCTTCATTTTTTCAAATTCATCCAACTCCCTCTGGTAGCGGAGTTTCACTTTCTTACGGAGTCGCCTACTTTTTTTGCCACGCCCCAGACATTTCGGGCAAATAGTCCAGTTATCTTCTATATTTTTCACTTTGCCACCCGCCCTTTATTTAATCCGCTATTGGCTTCCCTTCAATAAGAAAAATATCAGCCGATACGACTGACGTTGATAAAACGCTCTTTACCGTTCAGCAGGATACCAATATTGTGCTCGAAAATTTCTGATTACAAAACATGCAGGTACGGGTCACCCAAAAACGTCAACCAAACACCTCTCAACATATAACTTAAGGGCGTAAGTCTCTTCGGTGCCAATTGCAGACATCATGCTGTTAAAACTGTACGCATTAAAAGCTAACTAAAAAACAGATAATTAATTATTTATATTGTGCTATCCAGACCTACATTATTCTTTAGTAGCACCTGCTCTGCACGATAACTGGAACGAACAAAGGCACCGGATACCACTTCAAGAAACCCTTTCTCCAGCCCCCAATCACGGTACTTATCGAATTCCTCTGGGGTAATATAACGCTCTATAGGCAAGTGGTTTGCGGTAGGCTGTAGGTATTGCCCCAAGGTGACGATATCGACCTTGATAGCTCGCAGATCATCCAATGTCTCAATAATCTCTTCTTCAGTTTCGCCAAGCCCTAGCATTAAACTGGTCTTGGTGAGTACATTTGGGTTGTATTTTTTGGCAAAGGCTAGCACGTCTAGTGTTTGCTCGTAGCTTGCACGGGGGTCTCGTACCGGGTGTGTCAGACGCTTTACTGTTTCAATATTCTGTGCAAAAACAACAATACCGCTGTCTACTACACGTTTTATATCATCTGTTACGCCTTGAAAGTCGGGGGTTAATGCTTCAACCGAGGTGTTTGGGTTAACTTCGATTACGCGTTGAATTACCTCTGCATAATGGCCCGCTCCGCCGTCAGGAATATCATCACGGTTAACCGATGTTAGCACCAAATATTTGAGCTTCATCAGTTTTACCGATTCAGCGGTATTGTTCGCCTCTTCAGCGTCTAACCAACCATTTGGGTTGCCTGTGTTTACTGCGCAGAAGCGACAGGCACGGGTGCAAGTTTCACCCATCAGCATTATTGTCGCAGTACCGGAGCTCCAGCATTCGCTGATATTGGGGCACATTGCTTCTTCACACACGGTGCTTAAGCGATGTTCATGAACAATGCTTTTAACGCTGTCGTAAACCTTGCCTCTATGAGGTTTTATACGCAACCATTTGGGTTTTGCTTGTCTGGGAGTAGCAGGCGATTGATGACTGGCTTTTATTCCGTTCTTGATGGCGCTGATTCCCTTTTCATTAACGAACTTAGAACCACTTTCAATTTGAACGGTAGGGATTTTATAACTGTCAGTCATAGCTACTTTCATCAACCTCTATCAACTACTATGGATTATTACACTGGTTATTACACCAAGAGGATATTATAGGTTTTTTAAAGGCTTCAGGATACTACCGGCTGCGCACATCTTTGCCTAAGGTGTTTCTAAACCGATACGCACGATGGCATCAATATTACGCAATGCATTGTGCTTGCTGCTGAAAAGCTGGATCGCATTCGGTGCTATTAAGATAACTTTACCATCGCTGAGCCCAATATAGCCTGCATTATACTCCTGTACGATGGCTCCATTATTCCAAACTAGCGTCTGGCCATCTGGCAGCTCGGCATATCCCAGCCTTCCATCTGCCAGTGGGTCAAGGAAGTGTTCAAGGTTGTTGTATAAGCCTATGGCAGTTTCTGTAATGATGAGAACTTTATTGTCACGTAGTGTGAGTACCTGAATCATCTCACCATTGTCTAATTCACGGTTATCAATAGTGCTAATAATGTCTGAAGAGCCTGAATTCATTGTCACTCCTTTACTTAATAAACGGTGTTGGTTTTTCTATCTCATAGGTCGTATCACTGATGGTCTCTAATCTGCTTTCTAAAAACCGTTTGTGCATCGAAAGAATCTAATAAAAAGTCGGCGTCAAATTGTCCTAAATCCTGATCCAACCCATCTTGGAAGTAGCGTTAAATTTTATCAATCAGGACTTCTTTTTCTGCGTTAGAAAATTCTATTAACCGCTCTCGCAGTCCTCGTCTGGCGGCTTGATCCACCAAACTGAATAGCCGATCGACCTGATCTTTTTCTCTGTTTGCTTTATGGCCTTTCACCTTAATCAGGTTGCAAGGCAAGCCATCGGCTATCTGATAAAATTTCCGGTACAGCTCGGCATTCTTAAGAGGTTTGTTGTTGCGAGAAATATAGTCATTGTGTTCCAGGCGAGTTCGTCGATCTGGCAGGCCAATGATATTTTGCGAGTCGGTATAAATGGTTAGAACCACCTCTTTACACTCACCTTCTGGAACAGCCCGCACCACCACCTCATTTAATGCCCATAACAAAGTTTGTAATTCTAATTGAGTGGAACTGGTGTTTTCGAATTGCTTCAGCATTACCTTATCGCTATAGGATGTTGCCGGCGCATTCGTATCGGTTATCAGCAAAAATGCCCCTACCCCCTCTTTTGATTGCGTATTTACGCTGCCGTCAGTGAAAAGGTGTAAATGAGGCATAGTTGACTAACCCTTAGTTGCGCTGACAAACAATCGCCAACCAGGGTTGTTCATTTCTAGGCTTTCCCTCTGGGCGGTAGTAATGATCGAGAATACTGAAACCTGCCTGTTCCAGATAGGGTTTACTTACTTCAAACTCCATATAATGACCATAGCGTTCACCTTGCCAGCCCTCGGTAGCACCTCGTGGATTGGAGGTAAATAACACACCGCCCGCTCGTAATGCTCGATGACAGGCAGCTAGTACCTGGTGAAGCTCTTGACTGGGAATGTGAAACATTGAGGCATTGGAATAAATACCGTCAAAGCTGCCGGCTTCCAAATCAAGACTTAGAAATTGCTGATTCAATACGGGGCAACCACTGTATTCCTGCGCCATAGTACAAAATGATGCACTGCCATCCAAGCCCGTTGGTCTGTGGCCAAGCTGCTTGAATTTGGCCAAGTCTCGCCCTGGGCCACAGCCAAAGTCCAGAATATCTAACACTCTATCGCTAGGTAGAGCCTGTAAAAATGCACTGATGTTTTGACTTACATCGTGATCACGAGTGCCCTGCCAAAAAGACTCTGCATTAGATTCGTAATGGTTAAGGGTGACGCGCTGGATTTCATCGTTGGTGGTTTGAGAGCTGTTGTTTCGAGTGCTATTATTCGGCATTTACTTCCAGAACCTTTCCAAGTCTAAGTTATAAATTTATTTTAACACGCCCAGCAGGGAATCTTTCTATAAGTTAAGAATGAACCTTTCGCTCCACCAACCAAAGCGTTTGATAAACCACAAACACCTCGTGGTAGTTAAATCATCAAACGATTCAGCGGAAATAAGATTCTGCTATATCGTCTTACCCCATTTTCTTGGACACACTATTATTGTTGTAGGGTCAAAAGTTTGGGGTCAGGTCTTTCATTGTGCATGCATTTTCATGCCGAACGCAAAATTCAAGACCTGACCCCGCCCCCATGGCCATCGAAAAAACTCGATGGCCATTATTTACTTAATTACCTAAAACATTACTATTACTTCCGGCTTTCTTAGCTGCCTTTGCAGCTTTCTTTTCTTTTGCTGTTAAAAGCGGTTGCTTTTTAGTATTTTTTTTACTGTCTTGTCCTTTGCTCATGATACTTTTCACCTGTTGTAATGCCATAAACCTAAGGCTAGCTCGAGTCAACCTAAGGACTGCAGCCACCAGTGACTTGCTTTTAAACAGCCAAGTCAATGCGTAGCAATATCAGTATGGCTCTATAAACAATCAATTGATAGAAATAGCTTTTTTATATGCATGAATCGCTATTATTGATATTCATCCAGCATCATTAACATTGACGCCCGGAAAGTTGCCTCTCAAATTTTTTATCGCCGGTAAATAGGTAGGGAGTATGATTTCAACTAATAACAAGAAATCGGCCAAAGCGAAACTAGGCGAACTTTATACTGAGAGAAGGATTTAGGGGGGGAACTGACATATCAACGTAGCCATAAAAGGCGGATCGTCAGTGAGGTCTAGCCCGAAGGGGGATGTTTAATGGCTTTGTTATGAGTGCCGAATTCATATACTAAGAGTTTTTACAGTGGGATACATTTTTATAGATTACAAAAAAAAGGGCAAGTCCTGAAAGACTTGCCCTTTTTATAAAATTAACTATTCATTAAATAGCTACAATATTCTCGGCTTGCGGCCCTTTTTGACCACTAGTAACAACGAATTGCACTTTCTGGCCTTCCGCTAGAGTTTTAAAACCTTCACTAGCAATTGCACTAAAGTGAGCAAAAACATCTGGTCCAGATTCTTGCTCGATAAAACCAAAACCTTTAGATTCATTGAACCACTTAACGGTTCCTGTAGTTGTATTAGACATAATAATATCCTGAAATTTATATATACTTGTGCCTTCAAGAGGCTTGAATTGCTTAAAAATGTAGACTTGAACTTAAAAACTGCAGGACGGAGGATTACGAATAAAACAACGAAATGTAGGATGTAAATAAGAGAATTATTTCTAGCTGAGGAGAATCATATAGAGTTGATTAGTATTTGTCGAGTCTTATTTGGTTTTACGTCAAATTAAGCAAAACTAGCTGCATTAAAAAAGGGCGGATTTTGAATAAGAACTAGCGGTTTTTTGTCACCCGAAAAAGTATTGTTTTTAACTCTGACCCTACTTTCTAGGTGGCTAGCCTGTTAGTTAGTTTCATTCGCCTTCGGAGGCAAAGCGAGCACTCATAAAAGTATTGATATACCCAAATTTGGATTCATACTTAACATTCCTTTGCAAAAAAAGTGGGGTTATTAGTTTTCCATTTATCAAGTGATTTGGGGAAATATCGTTCTGCAATCTCAAGTCCTTTGGCTGAATGTAATAAATTGCTTTCTATTTTTTCATAGTCAAAGACTTGTGTTTCAATTTTCCCATCCAACCCCTGAACATTTCCTGCAAGCCCACTGCTTGCTAATGTAGAATAAAATCCAATAAACCCATCACATTCGTTAGCTTCAACTCGATCTCGAATATTTGACTCATCAGTTGGCTTAACTGAACTACCACTGTGTGCTTTGTGTTTGCAGCTAACCATCCATTTGACTAAGGTTTCACCACCGACACCAGTTCTTTTTTCTAAAACGACTAAATCTACACCACCATCAGCTCCTCTGTCGGGACCTGTAATAATTTCATATCCAGCAAAAGCTAAGAAATCTCTAGCAAAAAGTTCAAATTGATCTTGTTTGCCTGATGCGATGTGAGCCGCTGCTATTTCCTTAATAGTCTAATACTGCCAATTGAGGCTCCTATGAAAGAAAATGCCCTGCGATAGCGAGTTCAGGTCGAAAGCAGTATGTTCACCACTAGAAATACTGAAAGAATATATACAAAATCAAGATAGACCAACATAGCTTCTCCATGAAGCTATCCGTTAAATAATAAGTGTAATACCCACTACCACTACAATAAACAAAGTATAACCCTGCAATAACCCTCGCCATAGCTTCGGCGCAGTCTTAAGCTCCATAAACACATCAATAATTTGCTGATTTTTAATCAAAACAGTCAGCAATACCAAAAACACCAATAAGCCTTGGGGTATATCAAAAGTACCTAAGGCAGCAGAAGTTAGTGTTAGCGCTATTAACAAAATCCAAGTGCTTGCAAGCTTTTTACTACTTAATTGCATTGTCGCCTCGACTATTTAATTACTTATCTACGTTATAACATAGATAAGGGGGAACAAAACCACCCAAACCATATCTACCATATGCCAATAAGAAGCTCCGGTTTCGACACCGGTAATATCTTCAGCATAACCACCATTTTTAGCCTTATTAGCAACGACAATCAATATAACGATGCCCATCAGAACATGCATAAAATGAAAAAATGTAATGAAGAAATACATCATATAAAAAACATTCGTTCTCAGGTTGTACCCTAATAATATTAATTCCTGGTACTCCATAAACTTTGTGATGATATAAATTGACGCGATGGCAATCCCTATCCAAATCCATTGAGCTGATTTATCTAACCGTCCTTGCGTTGCAAATTGCACAGATTTGGCCACAAAAAAACTACTGGTGATCAATGATAGAGTGTTAATCAAACCCATTAGCGGATGCAGTGTTGCTTGCCCTTCAGCAAACATTTCAGGGTTCATGGATTTAGAAACAGAGAACATTAAAAAGAGTGCAGCGAAAACGGTTAGCTCTGCCAGTATAAAAATCCAAATAGCCAAATCACCGGGTAAACGTTTTTGACTAACAACATGAGTGTTCAAAAAAACTTCCTCTTTATTGGGTTAAATTCACATAAAGACGTGGTAATTCATTAGGTAATTGTTGCGGGTCTTTTATCACCACAAACGCATTATTTCCGAATATATAAGGCAAATACTCATCAGCCTCATCATCGATCGTTACACAAAATGGCTGTAACCCCAGACGCTTAGCTTCAATTATCGCCATACGAGTATCTTCAACGCCATAACGCCCCTCATAACAGTCAAGATCGTTGGGTTTACCATCTGTTAATATCAATAATACCCGCTGGTTACTTTTCTCCTTAGAAAGTACTTTGGTTGCCTGCCTTATTGCAGCCCCCATTCTGGTGTAATAACCAGGTTTGAGGGACTGTATTCGCCCTCTTACAACATCACCATATCGTTCATTAAAGTTTTTAATCATATTAAAGCGAACATGGTCTCGCCGTCGCGAAGAAAAGCCGTAAAGTGCGAAGCGATCTCCAGTAGCAGAGAGTGCCTCGGAGAATAGTTGCAAGCTGTCATGTATCACATCAATAACACGCTGGTTATTATTGATGTAGGTATCTGTTGAAAGTGATAAGTCTGCCAGCATTAAACAAGACAGGTCTCTAATTTGAGCAGAAAAAGAACGGTACAGCCTTGGATCACTATTCACTTGTCCCTGACTACGCTGGCTACAAAAGTCTTGCCAGGCGTCCATATCAATTTCTTCACCGTCTACCTGTCGATTAGTCCAGCTTCTAACCGGTTTTAAGTTATTAAACTGTCTGCGAAGTTTTACTGCACTTGCTTTCAAATGTTCAGGAAGTTCTGCGGGCGATGCATCATCAGCAATCACTGGCAATAGACAGCAATAGTCTTCGTAGTAGCTATTTCTACGATAATCCCATTCAGGTAAAAGAATCCCGTCACCTAATATCAGGTCATCGCTATCTGCAGAAGGCAGATCTAAATCAAACTTAATGCTTGAGGAAGCGGCTTTGCGGTCTCTGGAAAGACTGAGCACATCAAGGTCATCAGCCACACTTTCTGCGTCTTCTTCTTTGGTGTCATCCCCAGCTCGGTCAATGGGTACAAACTCTGACCATGAGAATAAATTCTCAAGACGAAACACCATTAAGCCTGTATTTTTGTCGTAGGAGTCTTGTCGCTCTGCTTTCTTACGCTTACTTTTTCGTTTACCTGCTTGGCTCTCAGAGCTGTCAGCATCAGGGTCATCCGCTATCATTCCTCCGGTATTACCTTTATTCGCACCTGATGGATACAACCAAAGGTACACAGGCATTGGTGCATATTTAGCGGGAGGTAAAAAACCTTCTGAACCTGGGTCTAGAATGGCTCGCTGTATTGCTTTTTCCTGAATCGCATCATCCGCATTAAGCTGGTCGGGCTTAGGTCGTAAACGAACAAATGCCTTAGCAAGTTCATGATAGATAGTATGCAAACCATAAAACTTCGCCAAAACAGAAGCGGTTAAACGTTGGTTGTCTACAAACCAATTTTCAAAGTCATCATTTTGCTGAGAAGCTAGCGCGCTCAGCCAAATATAAAGCTTACGGTTTAATTCTTTATCTGGGAAAAGTGCTAAGCGCTCAGGTAACCTGAGTGTTTCGCCGTCTTTCCATGCGAGTTCAACCTGATTGTTAGAGCCGGCTACTTTTTGTAGCAACGTTCTGCGGGTATAGTAATCACGAGGTGAGGCGGCCTCTATTCTTAATCCAGGGTCGCCACCTAAGGCACGAAAGAGAATACTTAAGGTGAGTTGATGCTCTTTTAAGTACACCTCAGCATCAGGGAAATCGGTACGCGCTTTACGAGTAATAAACTCATGCCACTTTACGCCTACATACTCTTCCATTTGTTTTTCCTGATGATTAATTAAAAAGCGTAATTTGTCATTTTTTGACCATAGCATCCTTGATATAAGACAGGCATAGGCTCAATTACAAACGATCAGCCAATAAATTACTTTCGACTTGTCATTTTCGACTTGTCACTTCTTGGCGTTTCTATTGTTACCATGGGAATCAATGATGTTTGCTTAGTTTGCCTGCCTTCATTCCAACCAAGCAAGCTTCCATCAGGGTTTTCTTTTTGTACTTCTACGCAAGCGCTAATGCATTGAGCACATTGGGTGCAGGTGAATTTACTACGTTTAAAACCTCTTACGGGTAACCTCATAGGGCAAGCTTCTTCACAATCTTTATCGCAGTCTTTACATAAAGAGGCTCGATCACGGTCAAACTCTACCACCATGGAGCGTGGGTTCATCATCCAAAATAAGCTTTGAAACACCCCTACAGCACAACCATATTTACAAAATAGGTGGCGTGCAAATACAAAATCAATAGTGAAAGCCAGTGTCGCAACACATATAAAGGCAGTCTCACCAATAGAAAGGTTAAAATGAACAAGGTCAGTATAGAGAGGAATGGGTGGCAACAGGTAAGAAAGCAAGCCTAGAGCCCAAGTAAAAGCGATTACAACGCTAACACCAACAATAACAAACCAATCTAAAACACCCCCTTTTACGGTGGAGTCAGACGGGACTGCCTCCCACAGTGTCACCCTGCCCGTACGCTTTTTCATTATGTCGTTGACCATTTCAACAACTGAAAAATGCGGACAAAGCCAGCCACAGTAAATTCGCCC
>ENA-ORXI01003441-ORXI01003441.1-sediment-metagenome-genome-assembly--contig:-NODE-3441-length-10626-cov-22.871836_pt1 | contig 10626 bp, 8 predicted proteins | sample MGYA00237861_ERZ511468 | MGnify/ENA primary metagenome ERZ511468 (study PRJEB26299, sample SAMN06266213) | sediment metagenome | isolation source: Hudson Canyon methane seep mesocosm | place...
CCTGTTGTCACCGTTGTTGCTGAAGCATTAGTTGTAAGTGCTAAACCTAATAATAGGGCAGCTGAACTAAATTGTGATTTCATTTTCATTTTGTATACCTTTTTCTCGTTGTATTAAAATTATTTAAATATCAGTGATGATGGTTATGTTGTGGGATTTATATTTTGTTCCATATCGATAATCAGTGGGGCAAACATATCTTTGATAATGTTATGAATAAGAGGACTGGCTTTTTCTGGAGAGCCTGAGTCAAAAGGCGGTGCAGGATCATATTCAGCTTGTAATTGAATGGCTTCAGCATATTGTTGTCCTCGTAATTTAGCGAGAATTTCTAAGCCAAAATCGATACCTGCAGTCACGCCTCCACCAGTCACAATATTGCCATCCCATACCACACGCTCTTTAGTCGCAATTGCACCGAATCCCGTTAATAAACCTAATGTTGACCAATGTGAAGTTGCTTTCTTACCTTTAAGTAAATCTGCTTTACCCAACAATAAACTGCCTGTACAGACGCTGGTAATATATTTAGCAGTAGCAGCTTTCGCTTTAATAAAATCAATAAATTGTTTATTTTGCATCGCTTTTAATGTGCCTGAAGCTCCCCCTGGTATAAATAAAATATCTAAGTCATCTGGACACTCATTTTGTGTATGGGTTGGCACAATTGAAATGCCACCCGCCTCAACAGGACTTAAATCATTCGTCGGTGAAATTAAATAAATTTTAGCCCCCATCATGCTGTTAAAAATAAATTGAGGATTTACTAAATCAGCGGCATAAAATCCTGGATAGAGCAACATGGCTATTTTTTCATCCCCCATCATTTCAATGTTTTCGGTACTCATAAATGTTTCATGAGCTTTAATAGAGACGGTATTTGCTATTTTTTTACGTTGTGCATAATTATTAATAGCGGCTGTGACACTCATAAAAGGTGCGAGACTAACAGCGGCAAGAGATAATTTAGCAAATTGACGACGATTCATATATTTCTCCATAAAATGTTTATAGTTGTATTGATCCAGTAACGATAAATTCAGTTCCTCGAGCGGGTGTAGTACGCGTACCAAAATAATTGAGCCTTTGGTAGTAATTTGCATTTGTTAAATTCTTAATGGACATGCCGATTTTATAAATATCTCGGTGATAAGCTAAACTTGAATCCAGCGTGTAATAAGCATTTGTTTTAAATTCATTGTTGTTGGAGAGATAGCTACTCGATTGAGTATAAATGCCAGAGCCAATACTTAATCCCCGCATCATTGGGAATTGAAATGCATAATTAAGCCAAAATCGTCCTGAATGACTCGGCACACCCGCCAAAAAATTCCCTTCAGGTACATTTAAACTATCGGTAAATCTTGCATCAGTAAACGTATAGGTCGCGAGCATATTTAAGCTTTCTGTGGCCTGCCAACTTATATTTGCTTCAAATCCTCGAGAGCGTTGCTGTCCCTTGCTTGTTGCACGTAACTGGGAATCGCTGAAATCAGTAACCGCAATATTTTCTCTCTTTATTTGATATAGCGAAAACTGCCCTGTTACCTGTTCTGCAAGATCAAACTTTATTCCAAACTCCACTTGATTAGATAACTCTGGTTTTGGTGTGGAAACAAAATTTACGCCATTTTGTCCACGCATACCTTCGCTATAATTAGCAAAAAAAACTAACGAATCTGATAGCTCAATTACTGCACCAATATTGGGCAATGCACGCGTTGCATTGGTAGAAAAATTAAGCTCAAAACCAGGCGTGGTATTATTATAATTCATCGAGACATGTGCTATCCGAAGCCCTGATAATAAATGCAAGCGATTATAAAGTGTGCTTTGTAATTGAAGCGTGGCACCGAAAGTCGTGTTATTTGTGAATTGATTATTTTTACGTCTTCCAGGATATTGATAAGGTAAAAAAACAGGTGCTGTTAAATCGATAAAGCCGATAGGCAATAAGTCAAAATCTATAAATGACTTCTCATCTAGCTGACTATAATCACCACTTACAAGAAAAGTATTGCTGGTCTTCCCTAGGCTAAACTTAGCGGTTGCATAGCCTTGAAAAGTCATTTCGTTAGAAATCTGAGATAGCTCGTTATTGCTTAATGCCCAGGTATGTGGAACTAATGGTATGCCTAAGGTTTTAAAATCAGAGACAGATAATGGCTTATTAGCATTAAAATCAAAACCTTCACCTAAAATACCTTGAACAAATGTGTCATGCTCTGAATGGGCATAACGTGCTTTAGCAGTAATCGACCATATATCATTTAATTGATGATTCAGTGTAGTCCAAATACCCGCGAATTCTGATTGACTTTTAGGAATGTCATGAGGACCGATATACAATTCTGGCATAATATTAAAGTCACCTGCAACTGTACCCATTGCTGGCAGACCCTGATAATCTTGACTTTTCCATGTTGAGTATTTAGCTTGAATAGTTAAGCTTGTATTGTCATTATGTATATAACTAACACTAGGATTCAGGTTATAGCGTTCAGTTTTTAAAATATCAATATGACTTCCGCTATGCGTATATTCACCGGTAAAACGTAATAATAGTTTGTCATTAATAGGTTGGTTAATATCAATAAATGGCTGAATAAATTGATAATTACCCGATTTAATACCCGCTTCGTAAAAGGCTTGTTTTTCAGGTAACTTAGAAATTATATTGATAACCCCACCTGCTGGTGAGCCGCTTCCACCACTGTATAACGTCGCATTAGGTCCTTTTAATACTTCAATTTTTTGTGTATTAATTAAACTTCCTTGATCGCCAGTATTTAGGTTTTGATAAAAACCATCAATCATTTGCATACTGGCAAAGCCACGTATTAAGGTGGGTTCAAAATTAGGTGAAATATTTGGATTTCTAGGAATAACACCACTCACATTGTATAAGCTATCACTAATGGTAACGGATTGTTGGTCTGTTATTAATGTAGAGGGGATTACTTGAACAGAGTAAGGTAGCTCTAAAAGAGGGCTGTCAGTTTTAGTGGCAGAATAGCTATTTTTAGGGCTGTAACGAGCGAGAGGTTCATTATTAACGGTAAAATTATCAAGCTTTATAGGTATTAAACTATTACCTAATTTTTTATAATGGGATGGTTTAAAGAGTAGCAAACTATCATCAGGTAAATCTAATATCGGCACTGATTTTAATGGCCTATCAATTTCTAATGTTATTGATTTTGTTTGTGTAAAACGATAGTTTATTTTGGAATTTTCAAGTAGCTTATCTAAAGCTTCTACAATAGAGTAGTGACCTGATAACTCTTTACTCATAATATTTCGAGTTATATCAGCCTTGAATAAAATCTTTACACCACTTATTGTTGCAAACTCTAATAAGGCGGTAGAGAGAGGCTGAGTAGGAATAGCAAACTTTATTTTGTTCTCTAAAGCCATTGCATTTTGCATCAATAATACGATAAAAATTGTGCATGCAAGCATTCGTCCTTGTATTTCCATTCAATTTCCATATATTTTATCGTCCAGTTGTTTAGTTAATTTTGTCAGCTTATAGATAAGACGACTGAACTAAACAAAAGTATCTACTTAAATAATTATTTTTTTTATTTAGCGGAAACGAGCACCAGTTTTTCAGTGATTTTAGTAATATTGACTGGCAAACTTTGTTCGATGGTTTTTAACGCAATATTAGTGTCTTGGGTATCAAATATACCAGTTACAGTTAAAGCGTTAATCGTTTTATCGGTAATCATAATAACGCCTGATCGATAGTAGCTTAGTTCAACTAATACCTCAGCTAATGGTTTGTCGAGAAAGATAATTTGTTGTTGACGCCAAGATTGTGTACGAGATAAATTGACTGTATGAGATGACAGTATTTTTTGATTATTAAAACTGAGCTGTTTGCCTTCTGGAAGGCTTTCCATTATCCCACCATTATTTAGCGATATTTTAACAGCATGTTCAAAAACAGTAACCGCTACAGTATCACCTCGACTTTTAATATCGAATTCAGTGCCTAAAGCACGCACGTTACCGTAGGCAGTTTGCACATAAAAGGGACGCTGCTTATCTTTTGCAACATCAAAATAAGCTTCACCGTGATGTAATGTGATTTTTCTATTTTTATCGTTGTAATCAATTGATAGGGCGGTATTGCTGTTCATTATGAGCTTTGAACCATCACTCAGTGTCATTTGTTTTAGCCCACCCGAAATAGTGTAATGATCAGCAAATAAAGTGGGAAGTTGCGGAAAAAAAGTAACCATTAACAATAATGAGGCAGCTATTGCCAAGATAGTTTTAGAACGCCATTTAGTTTTCAGGGTAGATAAAGTAAACGGGCTATTGTGTGTGATGGTATTGAAATCTAAAGAAATATCATTGGTATTAATGCTATCTAGCTCATCCCAAAATAAACTTATTTCTACCCATGCATGTTGATTTTCTGCACTATGGGACAACCATTGTTCAAAATCATACTGTTGTTGCACAGTGACAAGGTCTGAATTTAACGTAGCTTGCCAAGCAGTCGCTTCATCTATTGCGCTATCTTTTTTTTTAAATAAACTCATATCTTGTTGTTCACTATAAAAGACTGTTAATAATAAGACGTTTTGATAAGTAAAAGTATCTATAACTAATTGATATTTTTATATTGTTAAAAGTACAACTCAGTTTTCTGTTCCTTAATTGAATGTTTGCATACGTTCGCGGCAATGCCGCATTGCTTTAACCATATGTTTTACGATAGTGCTTTCACTAATACCTAATTCCTGTTTTATTTTAGAATAAGGGTAGTGCTTAAACTTATGCATAATAAAAACTTGCTGACATTTAGGGGGAAGCTCATTGATAACTTGTTGTAAAAAAATAAGTTTTTCTTGGGAATAAAGTTGTCGTTCTAATGAAGGGGTTGCATCAGGAACATTATTTAACGCATCGCTATCTTCTTTTCTAGCTTCCGTTCTAATATTTCGACGATAATAATCAATAGCTAGATTGCTTACTATCTTATAAAGAAATGCACGTGGATTTTTAATGTCAGTATCAGACTTAATATTAACTAAACGGATATAAGCATCTTGTAAAATATCAGCGACGACATCAGGTGCATGGTTATTTTTTATTAAATAACCGCTTAATTCAATGCGGTGTTGTTCAATTAATTGTGCTGCAAATGACGGAGAGAATTTTGACATAGTTTAGAGCTAAACATTTGTAAGTATTTCAATATTCTCAGGGTAGGAATGAATTAGATTTAAGAGAGGAACAGGAACCCTTTTTAGATAAATCAATTTCTTGTAAAAAGCTAATTTTAAGCGTATTTTTGCAATTATAACAAATATAGCTAAATTTTTAACAAGCAAAAAAAAACGGGCAAACCATCTGCCCGTATTAGAGATAAAACATGACTAACTTTTTAAACTATTTTCCAGAATTAGTAAACTCTGGATAGGCTTCCATTCCACATTCTGAATAATCAACGCCTTGATATTCCTCTTCTTCCGTAACACGAATACCGATGATTGATTGAATCACTTTCCATGTTAGAAAACTGGCACTAAATACAAAGATAAAAATACTGGCAATACCCGTTAATTGAGCGACTAAAGTTGCATCAGGATTTGAAAAGCATACCGCTAATAAGCCCCATATACCGACAACCCCATGGACGGAAATAGCTCCTACAGGATCATCAATTTTCAATTTATCAAAACCAATCACTGAGAAGACCACAATAATCCCTGCGATGGCTCCGATGATAGAAGCAAGTAATGGCGTAGGCGTTAAAGGCTCTGCGGTAATCGCGACTAAACCGGCTAATGCTCCGTTTAACGCCATTGATAAATCAGCTTTACCGAATAAGATATGTGCGGTGACTAATGCGGAGATAACACCGGCTGCCGCAGCAGCATTGGTATTCACAAAGATAAGTGCAACCGCATTGGCTTCTTCAACATTAGAAATTTTTAATTCAGAACCACCGTTAAAGCCGAACCAACCTAGCCATAAAATAAACATACCTAAGGTTGCTAAGGGCATATTACAGCCAGGAATAGGATGAATAGAGCCATTAGCACCATATTTCCCTTTACGTGCACCTAATAATAAAACCCCTGCTAAGGCAGCGGTTGCACCACATAAATGCACTACACCTGACCCTGCAAAATCAGAAAATCCTAGCTGATCTAAAAAGCCGCCGCCCCATTTCCAGTAGCCTTGAATGGGATAAATAAAACCAGTCATAACCACTGAAAAGGATAAGAATGCCCATAATTTCATGCGTTCAGCAACCGCACCAGAGACAATCGACATTGCAGTGGCAACAAATACCACTTGAAAAAAGAAATCTGCCATCGTGGAGTAATAGGTTTCTCCCTTACTGGCTAATACATCTACAGTGGTGTTGTCTTCACCTAGTAAAAAGCTGATACCTGGCCAGATACTGTTGACGGCTTCTGCTGGATACATCATGTTATAACCACATAACATATACATAACACAGGCAATTGAATATAAGGCCACATTTTTGGTTAAAATTTCAGTGGTATTTTTAGCTCTTACCAAGCCCGCTTCTAACATAGCGAAACCGGCTGCCATCCACATGACGAATGCACCACAAATTAGAAAGTAAAATGTGTCTAACGCATAACTTAATTCTGTTAATTGTTCCATCTTAAACTCCTGCTCGTTTAAATTGCTTCATTACCTGTTTCACCGGTACGAATACGAATCACTTGCTCTAAATTAGTAACAAATATTTTGCCATCACCAATTTTTCCTGTATTTGCAGCGGTGGTAATCACTTCAAGTGCTTGTTCTAGTAATTCATCAGAAACAGCGGCTTCAATTTTTGCTTTAGGTAAAAAATCAACGACATATTCTGCACCACGATATAATTCAGTATGCCCTTTTTGACGACCAAAGCCTTTAACTTCAGTAACGGTAATCCCTGCAATGCCTATATCTGATAATGCTTCACGAACATCATCTAATTTAAACGGTTTAACCACGGCTGTAATCAATTTCATTGTGTTTGTCTCTCTCAAAAAATATTATGTGCTTTGAGTGAAGATGAAGCATCAAATATGCCATTAAATATAATAAATTGATTTTGCTGCTATTTTTAAAAAGTAAATAATTGCTAGGCACTATTATGGTGCATTTAAAATTAAAGATGTGCTATTTTGGTGTAAAAATTAAGGATTAACGGGGAGGCGGCTTAAATGTGTTGTGATTTATTATTTAAGCGGGGATGTTTGTTATTTTCGTACCAAATCAGTAAGTCTAAATAAGTGCGAATATTAGCAACATAATTAATCGCTTCGCTGCCTCGTGCATAACCGCGTTTGGTTTGAGTATGCCATTTTTCTTGCGCTAATAACGGTAGATATTTTTTAACATCTATCCATCTATCAGGATTACCACCTTGTTGTTGCGTCAAAATACGCGCGTCTTCTAAATGCCCAAAACCAATATTATACGAGGCGAGTGCAAACCAGGTGCGGTCTGGTTCGGTGATGCGGCGTGGAATTTTTTTAAAACATTTTTTTAAATAATTAGTCCCGCCGCGAATACTATCAGGAGGCGATAGCCTATCTTTAACGCCCATTTGTTTGGCGGTGCTTCTAGTTAGCATCATCAGCCCTTTAACACCGGTTGGGGATACCGCATTGGGGTTCCAATGTGACTCTTGATAACTGAGCGCGGCTAAAAGCTGCCAGTTTAGCTTACGTTTTTTAGCATATTGTTGAAAAAATTTTCGATATTTAGGCAAACGTTTAATAAAGTGTCGTCTAAAGGTAGTGTAGCCCACATATTTCAAATGATAGGTATGTGCATAATGACGCTCAATAAGTTGTGCGAGTGTTTTTTCTTGTTTAAGGGTTTTAAAAAAACTGACGGCTGCATTATATAAGCTATCATCTGTTGATTGTTTAAACGCCCATGCAAGGGGTAGTGCAGGGCTAATATTAAAGGCAACATTGAGCTTGGGATAAACTCGTTTTAATAAATTAATTTGATTAGAATCGGCAATCGTATAATCAATTAATTTTTCATTGAGTAAATGCAGTAAATTATGGGTGTCTAAGTTTTTATTTTCAGTCCACTGTAGTTGTGGGTATTTTTTTTGAAGATTTTTTAAGGTTTCAATATGGCTAGTGTCACGGGTGACTTCAAATGATTTTTTATTTAATAAATCATTAATTTTTTTAGGACGTGGGGTGCCTGAACGATAAATGATTTGTTCGGTAATTTGTTGATAGGGCGGGGTAAAACGGAGGTGTTGTTGACGTTTTGGGGTAATCGTTAAACCAGCGGCAGCAAAATCAGCTTCACCGGCTTGAATTTTGTGTAATAGGCTAGAAAATTTATTAGGAAAAATAAAATAGGCTTCTACGCCTAAATGCTGTGCAAATAACTGTACTAAATCATATTCTAAACCGGAAAATCCATCAGCGGTTTTATAATAGGTAGTTTGGTCTTTTCGTGACAGTACCACAAAATAACCACGTTTTTTAATGCGTTCTAGCTGGTTAAGCGTCGGTATGGATAATGGTGGCGGGGGAGTAATAAGCGGTTGCGGTGTAAAATTAATAATATCTCTAGCACTCAAAAAAACGAAAAATAAAACTAAGCCATAAGGCGTTAATATGGCTAAGTTTTGGCTAAGTGCTTTTTTAAAATGTGCATAGTTCATACGCACCTTTATACGATTCATTTATTTTAAAGGTGCGACTGAGCTAATCAAGCTAATAAAAATTAACGAATGGCTTTGTAATGATTAATTAATGCATTAGTAGAACAATCGTGTGAGCTAATATCATCGCTATCACTTAATTGCCCTAAAATATCAATCGCGAGCACTTTACCCAACTCAACGCCCATTTGGTCGAAGCTATTGATATTCCATATTTTGCCTTGTACAAAAATCTTATGTTCATAAAAGGCAATTAAAGAGCCTAAAAACTTCGGCGTTAATTTTTTAAATAAGAATGAATTAGTAGGGCGGTTGCCTGAAAATACCTTAGAGGCGACTACATTTTCCGATGCATCAGCACCTAACATTTCTTTGACTTCTGCCGCTGTTTTACCTTTCATTAAGGCTTCAGTTTGGGCTAAAAAGTTAGACAGTAAAATATCATGGTGTTCGGGTAAATCATAATGACTTTGTGCAGGGGCAAGAAAATCACATGGAATTAATTTAGTCCCTTGATGCAATAGCTGATAAAAAGCATGCTGGCCATTTGTGCCAGGTTGTCCCCAAATAATAGGACCGGTACTGTAATCAATGCCATGACCATTTAAATCAACACTTTTACCGTTGCTTTCCATATCACCTTGCTGGAAATAATCAGCAAAAAAGCACATATTATGATCATACGACAACATCGCATGCGATTCAGCATCAAAGAAATTATTATACCAAACCCCTAATAAAGCCATGATAACAGGGATATTTTTTTCAAAAGGGGTTTCTTGAAAATGCTTGTCGGCTTCGTGAGCCCCTTCAAGTAATTGTTCGAAATTATCGAAACCCACATAAAGAGCGATAGATAAGCCAATAGATGACCATAAAGAATAACGTCCGCCGACCCAATCCCAAAATTCAAACATATTGTTGGGGTCAATCCCGAAATTAACCACGTTTTCTCTATGTGTTGAAAGGGCAACAAAATGTTTCGCAACCGCCGTTTCATCCTTTGCTGATTTTAATAACCATGCGCGTGCAGAGCCTGCATTAGTCATGGTTTCGTGGGTGCTGAATGTTTTTGAGGCAATTAAAAATAACGTGGTTTCGGGTGAAACGACATTCAGTGTTTCAAGTAAATCAGCTTGGTCAATATTAGAGACAAAATGTACGCCCATGCCTTCAATCGCATAAGGTGTCAGGGCTGTAGTCACCATTTTAGGGCCTAAATCAGAGCCGCCAATACCAATATTAACAATATCGGTGATTTTTTTACCGCTATAACCTTTCCATTCACCAGAGTGAACAGATTGGCAAAATTTTTGCATTTTATTTAATGCCCCATTAACATCTGGCATCACATCAACCCCGTCAAGATAGACAGGTGTATTGCTGCGATTACGCAAGGCGGTATGCAGGACAGCACGATTTTCAGTTTTATTAATACGTTGTCCACTAAACATATCTTGGATATGTTGTTTCAAACCAATGGCATTGGCTAAATTAAATAATTTAGGTAATGTTTCATCGGTGATTCTGTTTTTTGAATAATCAAAGATTAAATCATCCATTTGAATGGAGTAATGATTAAAACGATTGGGTTCAGCAGCAAATAAGTCTCTAAGATGCAGAGGATTAACCTGTTGCTGATGTTCTTTTAACGCCAGCCATTCGGGTGAATTGGTGATATGAGACATGAGTGAGCCCTTTAAAAAGTGCAAAAGTTATAATTATAATCGGTGAATGCTCCCCACTCAAGCTAACGCTATGAATGAGACAAGGGAATTATCTTAAAAACTTAAAAGATAGGAGCGTGTTAGTCGCATTTAGCGACATTTTTGACATCTAAAGAGCGGAAATCCCTATTCTAACTCAGGAATAGGCTTATATTGATATTTTCTAATAGTTCCTGCTGTTGACGGTATTATTTTTATGTCCATATTCAACAC